>Ga0206123_10000587_pt1 | contig 35798 bp, 26 predicted proteins | sample Helgoland_Spring_2_FD_160086 | JGI IMG/M metagenome (GOLD analysis project Ga0206123, IMG submission 160086) | Pelagic subsurface seawater microbial communities from Kabeltonne, Helgoland, North Sea - Helgoland_Spring_Bloom_20160316_1 | ecosystem: Environmental > Aquatic > Marine > Epipelagic ...
TACTCTGCCTTGGCCTCTTCGTGAGTCATTGGTTTCTCACCAGAGACCTGAATCCATCGCTCTAAAAAGTCTTTGGGCAGGTCAAACTTTGTATGTTCAATTAAAGAATCCACCACATCATTTAACATTTTTTGATCACTTTGCTGCGCAAACTGCTTCTCTGCATCTTCTTTGATCTTTTCTTTAAGTGCTTTCTCTGAGCTTATAGTTGCTTCTCCAAATAACTTATCAAACAACTCTTGGTTTAAATCTGCCATTTGGCGAGTGTTCACTTCCTCTATTTTAAAAGAAACTTCTTCCGCGAGCCCCTTTGCATCCTCTTCAGAAACACCAAAGTGTTTTTGATTGTCTTGCTCCTTGGCAAACATTCCTTTAGTTTTTAAAGAAATCACATCGCCAGGTTTGGCACCTAGTAAAGCCTTGATCTGGGCTTTCCCTTTCAAGCTCTCTATCTCAAAGGTAGTGCTTTTGTCGATTTGCATTTCTTCATTGGTAAAGGTGCCCGTTACTTCATCTGCTTTTTCAACTTCACTTTTGGATGTCAAAGTACCGTATTGTTTACGGATAGATTTTACTTGGTTGTCAAGCATTTGCTTGTCTGCAACAATTTTATAAGCAGTAACTGCTTTTTTGGCAACATCTACCTCAAAACTCGGAGACAATCCCAAATCAAACTCAAAGGTAAACTCATCGTTATCCCAATTTATTTCTGTTTCGTTTTTAGGCAAAGGATTTCCTAACACATCTAGTTTTTCTTGGGTCAAAAAATTATGCAACCCATCTTGTAACAGTTTATTTACCTCTTCTACTAAAACACCCTTGCCATATTGTTTTTTAACCATTCCCATCGGGATATGTCCTTTTCTAAAACCAGGTACATTTGCTGTCTTTTTGTAGTTATTCAAAACCTTAGCTACCTTGTCTTGGTAATCCTCTTTGGAAATGACTACAGTCACTACTGCATTGAGCGCATCAACATCTTTCTTTTTGATATCCATTGTATTGTAAATTTTGATTTAAATAGCTCATAAATAAAGAGATATAGCCTGTATTTATGAGCGTGCAAATATACACCAAATAACTAGATGTTACAAGCAAAACACCCAACATAAAACAAATCCATACATGGTTATTTTTAGAATGTTGATTTCAAAAAAATATGTCCTGTGTAGCAATGTGCATAACTAAAAAAAGCGCTGTATAACATACAACGCTTTTTAAATATAAGTGCGGATGACAGGAATCGAACCTGCACGCCTTGCGGCACTAGATCCTAAGTCTAGCATGTCTACCAGTTCCACCACATCCGCAGAACTAAACCCAAACCATATACTGGGTTAGGGTCGGCAAATATACATAATTGTTATAATTAACAAACAATCTTTAAAAAGAAATAATGCTTTTAAGTACCTTTATCTTTTATTAGAAAACACACCCTTATTAGCTTCTGAAATTTTAAAAGATAAACTATTGATGAAAAGTGCCAAACCCTACATTGCTCAACACAAAGACAGATTTATAAATGAGTTAATAGCATTATTAAAAATACCTAGTATTTCTGCAGACAAAGCCTACGCAGGTGATGTTATTGCCACAGCAGATCTTATAAAATCTAGCCTAGAAAAGGCAGGTTGCGACCATGTTGAAATTTGCCAAACTCCGGGATACCCTATTGTATATGGAGAGAAAATAATTGATCCCACACTACCAACCATACTAGTATATGGGCACTATGATGTACAACCACCAGACCCTGTAGAGTTATGGGACAGTCCTCCATTTGAACCCGTTATTAAGAACACAGAACTACATCCCCAAGGAGCCATTTTTGCGCGCGGGAGCTGTGATGACAAAGGCCAAATGTACATGCACGTTAAAGCTATGGAATACATGACCCAAACCCATCAACTGCCCTGTAACGTTAAATTTATGATTGAAGGAGAAGAAGAGGTAGGCAGTGAGAGTCTTGGATGGTTTGTAGAAAGAAATCAAGAAAAACTAGCCAATGATGTTATTTTAATTAGCGATACAGGCATGATAGCCAACGATATTCCAAGCATCACAACAGGACTGCGTGGTTTAAGCTATGTTGAAGTAGAGCTTACTGGACCCAATAGAGACCTGCACAGTGGTTTGTATGGAGGGGCGGTGGCCAACCCAATTAACGTATTAACCAAAATGATTGCATCTTTAACAGATGAGAACAACCATATAACAATCCCTGGGTTTTATGACAAAGTAGTCCAGCTCACCGATGCCGAAAGAGCAGAGATGGCCAAAGCGCCTTTTAGCAAAGAGGCTTATTGCAAATCTATAGGGATTGAAGATACCTATGGAGAAGCGACCTATACCACAAATGAACGAAATAGTATTCGTCCCACACTAGATGTGAACGGCATCTGGGGAGGCTACACAGGAGAAGGTGCCAAAACAGTTATTGCTAGCCAAGCCTTTGCAAAAATATCAATGCGTTTGGTGCCAGATCAAAATTGGAAAGAAATCACTACCCTTTTTCAAAATCATTTTCAGAGCATCGCTCCAAAAGGGATAACTGTAAAGGTTCTCCCACATCATGGAGGTCAAGCATATGTGACTCCAATTGATAGCATTGGTTACAAAGCAGCGAGTAAGGCCTATGAGAGTACCTTCGGGAAAACACCTATCCCGCAGCGAAGTGGAGGTAGTATCCCAATTGTGGCTTTGTTTGAAAAAGAACTAAAAAGCAAAACCATTTTAATGGGCTTTGGTCTAGATAGTGATGCCATTCACTCTCCAAACGAGCATTTTGGCATCTGGAATTACTTAAAAGGGATAGAAACAATCCCTCAGTTTTATCATTATTTTACTCAAATGAGCCAATAACACTTGCTATGTGTTACAGGTAAATAAAACTTCAATAAGCTTACCATTAAATTTCATAAGGTTGTAAATGATAACTTTATGGCGCATAATTAAAAACTCTTTTCTATGAAAATAGCATACACCCTTATCCTTATTGTTTGTCTTTCAAGTTGTGAGCATAGCAGCGCTCCTAAAACCCAAGCACCTCAAGAAAAGCTTCTAGCCCAGGACAAAATTGACCAAGACAAAATAACCCAAGACAAAGCAGCAATTTTAAAAGTCATGAAAGAGCAACAAATTGCTTGGAGCAAAAATGATCTTGAAGGTTTTATGCAAGGGTATGTTAACAGTGACTCTTTAAAATTTTATGGTAAAAGTGGTCTCACCAAGGGATGGCAACAAACCCTCGATAATTATAAAAAAGGGTATCCCACCAAAGAGCAAAGTGGCACATTAACATTTACCATTAATGACATCTCAAATATTGAAACAAACAGCTATTGGGTTATGGGAGAGTATTTTTTATCTAGAGAGATAGCAGATGCCAAGGGTGTGTTTATGGTTATTTTTAAAAATATAGACGGTAGCTGGAAAATTGTAGCAGATATGAGCTGTGGCTAATTGGAGGCTTTTTGACCTTTAGTCTGCTATTTCATACAACACCGGTCTGCTGGGTGAGGCATCATTTTTAAAAGGAGCAACTTGCAAGTTTAGTATATAAGGGCCGTCTTTAATGGTATTCTTTACATAAACAAACTCTGTTATTGTTGCATTTTCTCTGGGAGCTTCTGGAATATTCCAAAATGCTTTGTGAGCTAGTAAAGCGCCATTGTCTTTTTCTTTATCTACAGAAGGCAGGTCTATAAGTAGGTGCTCCACCCCCAAATCTCTCAAAAATTTAGCTGCCCTATGATCTAAATAAGGCCAATTGGTATTGCTGTATTTCTGAGATATTTTTGAAATTGTATTTGGCAGTGTTCTTATCACAACTGCCGTAGGTGTTTTTCCTTTTAATTTTTGTGTAATGGCTGCTAATGGTAGTTGGTAATCTTGCCCAATCAACACGGGTGAAATCGTAATGACCTCAGCCATAAAAAAGAAACTCTTTAATGCATCATTGACAGAATAAAACGCCTTAGTTATGTGCCCTAAACACTCTGTATGGGTGCCATGAGCATGAGGGTTAAATGATATGCTATTGAAATTTACAGCAGCGCCTTGGCTTACCCTACCTACCCAATCACCGAGCTGTACAGGATATATCTTGGGCTTTTCAAGATACCAAGCTAAGGGGTTTTGTGAGCTCTCTGACATTACAATAGAGATATCTAAGGGCTTTGAAAAATCTACAGTAAGTCTAGAATTATTGATGTTAATAGTGGCTAGCATGGCTTGAATTTACAACTCTAAATATACAACACTCCTAGATTAAATCATGAATAAATCTGCAGCAATACCATCTGTTAGAAACTTCCCTTTTTTAGTAGCTTTTACAAAATCTCCCTCACAAATTAGTAAATCTAAAGCCACATGTTGTTGCATGTTTTGTTTGAAATACCTCTTGAATTTTGGGCCAAACAAAGAGCCAATTTCAGCTATAGAGACCCCGCCGGCAGTCCTTAGGCGCGTCATAACATACTCATTGTATTGATTTTCTATGGTAAGTATCTCTTTGGTAAGTGGCAGCACTCCCATTTCAATGCTTTGTATGTAGCGAGTATTGTTTGATACATTCCAACTTCTGGAAACCACATCATAACTATGGGCAGATGGCCCCACTCCCAAATAAGGTTTTCTCATCCAGTAAGATGAATTACTTTGTGATTCCCACCCAGGAATACAAAAATTAGAAAACTCATAATTATGATATCCAGCAGCAGTGGTTTTTTCAACCAAAACTGCATGATGCTCAGCAGCGACAACGTCATCTGCAGGTTGTATAACTCCATTTTTAATAAATCTCTCTAGGGCTGTTTTAGGCTCAACAGTCAAAACATAACAAGAAATATGAGGCACCTCCAAAGACAATGCTTTTTCTATATTTTCTTGCCACCTGTGCGGTGTCATTTGAGGGATACCATACATTAAATCTATGCTAATGTTTTCAAAATACTGTTTTGCCTTTACAATACATTGAAGTGCCTCTGCTTGATTATGAGCTCTATTCATGAGAGTTAAATCTTCTTCAAAAAAAGATTGTATGCCGATAGAGAGCCTGTTTACTTTTGTGTTGGCTAAACTATCAATTTTAGCCTCTGTTAAATCATCAGGATTGGCCTCAAGTGTGATCTCTGGGCTGTCTATGATATGAAAATTATCATACACCGTCTGTAAAACAAGATCTATTTGCTTTGGGGTCAATAAACTTGGCGTGCCACCTCCAAAATAGATGGTTTCAATAGGTTCAGAAAGCTTGTCTTTGCGAAGTTCAAGCTCTTTGCATATTGCCTTAAGCATGCTATCTTGCTTTTTTAAGGATGTTGAAAAATGGAAGTCACAATAATGACACGCTTGTTTGCAAAAAGGAATATGAATATAAATACCAGCCATTATATATGCAAAATCACTTTTTTATTCTTTTCTCATTTTGCTGAACAAAACTTGACCATCCCGAGTAGTTTTTAGCAGTGCTGGTGCTCTTACCGTTGTTGTAGAAATGGCAAACTGCTGCTGCCAATCCATCTGTGCTGTCTAAATTTTTTGGTAATTCTTTAAGATCTAAAATGCTTTGAAGCATTTTTGCAACTTGCTCCTTGGAGGCATTACCATTGCCTGTAATAGCCATTTTTATTTTCTTTGGTGCATACTCTGTGATAGGTATATCTCTAGACAAACCAGCGGCCATAGCAACCCCTTGGGCCCTTCCTAGTTTGAGCATGGATTGTACATTTTTACCAAAAAAGGGAGCCTCAATGGCAATGTGATCTGGATGAAAAGTATCAATAAGCTCGATGGTGCGCTCAAAAATAAGTTTAAGACGTTTGTAATGATTGTCATACTTGGAAAGCTGTAATTCATTGAGCTGCAGAAATTCCATTTTTTTTCCGACAACCTTTATAAGTCCAAAACCCATAATGGTAGTTCCAGGATCAATCCCCAATATGATGCGCTCTTCTATACTCAATTATGTGTTGGAATTAGTAAGTAATAATTACTACAAATTTAAACAATATCTAAACGGCGCCCTAAGGTTTTAGCTTTTGCTAATGCCAATACACTTACTTTGTTTGCAAAACAACAGGTAAATTAAAAGACACTGCAACAGGAACCCCTCTTTTATGAGCTGGGGCCAAGGAGGGTAAGCTATCGATGCTTTGGGTAATCCACATAGACACATCTGGAAAGCTTGTGGCAGTAAGGCTGTCAATTGCGATGGTGTTTAAAAAAATATCACCTTTCTCTGAGACGGTAAGGGAAACCCAAATAGTATCTTTAATGCTCCGAGAACTAACTAGATGTTTGGAGGAAAGGCCTTTGTATATGTTAGAAATCAATGTGTTTTCAAAACAGGTTTTACTTGCTTTTTTGTCTGAATATTTTTGACAAGAAACAAAGTTGGGAAACTGATCGACCTGATTCCAGGAAATTGTCTTCAGCTCTTGATCATAAAAAGTATCTGAAGAAATTTTATCTGTCTCAAAGTACTGGCAAGCACCCATGCTACATAACACTAAAGCATAAAATATATATTTCATGGATTTTAAACTATGGTTGTGAATGTGAAAAATACACATTTTGAAGCAATCCAATTGGGCCTTGTTTAATTTATATTGTCAAACACAAAATTAATTGCACAGCAAAGCCGCTTGAAAATGCGGCTTTGGCTGTTGTGGTAGAATTTATGCCTTAGAGTGTTCCGCGTTTGGCTTGTTGTCTTTCTATAGCCTCAAATAAGGCTTTAAAATTTCCAACACCAAAAGATTGTGCTCCTTTGCGCTGTATAATTTCAATAAACATAGTAGGCCTATCTACAACGGTATTTGTGAAAATCTGTAACAGATACCCTTCCTCATCACGGTCAATTAAAATGCCATGCTTTTTGAGCACCTGGATATCTTCATCAATTTCACCAACGCGCTGTAAAACATCATCATAATAGGTCTCTGGCACATATAAAAATTCTACACCGCGTTCTCGCATGGCAGAAACCGTTGCAACTATATCATCGGTTGCTAGGGCTAAATGCTGAACTCCAGGGCCATTATAAAAATCAAGATACTCCTCAATTTGTGATTTCTTTTTCCCTTTAGCAGGCTCATTTATAGGAAATTTTATGCGGCCATTACCATTGCTCATTACTTTGCTCATAAGGGCGGTGTAATCTGTGGCAATATCATCATCTGCAAAAGAGATTATTTGTGCAAAACCCATCGTTTTAGCATAAAACTCACACCACTTATTCATTTCTCCCCAACCAACATTTCCAACAATATGATCTATAAACTTTAACCCAACAGGGGCAGGATTGTAATGAGACTCCCATTTGGTATATCCTGGCAAAAAGATTCCGTTGTAATTTTTACGTTCAATAAATAGATGAACGGTTTCTCCGTAGGTATACACACCAGATGTGATGACATATCCATCTGCATCTTCTTGACGGGTGGGTTCCATAAATGGTTTTGCGCCTCGCTTTGTGGTTTCCTCAAAAGACTTGGTGGCATCCTCAACCCATAAGGCTATTACTTTGGCAGCATCTCCATGAAGATTGATGTGCTCATTGATAGGACCATCTTTGGTTAGGGGTGTGGTGAGTACCAATCTAATTTTATCCTGCTTTAAGACATAAGATACGCTGTCTTTTCTACCAGTTTCTAGACCTGCATAGGCCTCACTTTGAAAGCCAAAAGCTGTTTTATAAAAATACGCTGCCTGTTTTGCATTACCAACATACAGCTCCACATAATCTGTTCCCAAAAGAGGTAAAAAGTCTTCTGCCTCACTAAAGAGTTTGCGCAAGGAATACTCTGTGTTTTGTAGGTCTTTTAAATTTTTAATGTCTGATGCCATAGGGTGTCATTTTTAGGCCAATAACTTTGAAGAATTAAGCTACTTTCTTGGTGCAAATATCCATAATAATATTGAAATCTCTACGTCCAAAAACAAAAGTCGTCGCAAAAGTGATCTGCAAGGAGATATAAACCCCTAAAAATTAATATCTATTGGCAGACTAAATATAGATTAAGAGTGCTACTTATTTTAAAAAAAGATACATTTGTTTTCTAATTTTCTAACAAAAAACAGGATGCTAAAAGCAGTACTTTTTGATATGGATGGTGTAATTGTAGACACAGAACCTCTGCACCGTAAAGCCTATTTTTTAATGTTTAAAGACATGGGTATACACGTCACAGAGCAAATGTATACGAGTTACACAGGCCAGTCTACTCTCAACATCTGCAAGCAATTGGTGGGGCATTTTAATCTAGATACAGATCCCAAAACACTGGTGGCAATCAAAAGAAAGCATTTCAAATATTTATTTGAAAATGACACCTCACTGCAACTTCTAGATGGCGTGTTAGATCTTATCAAAAACTATCATGACAATGGCCTAACGCTAGTTTTAGCATCTTCTGCTTCTATGCCCAATATCAATCGTATTTTTAAACGTTTTAATTTAGATCAATACTTTGTAGCTAAATTAAGTGGCGCAGATTTAAAACAAAGCAAACCACACCCAGAAATTTTCATAAACGCTGCAAAAGCATCAGGACATCCCAAAAAAAACTGTATGGTTATAGAAGATTCTAGCAATGGCATTAAAGCAGCCAACGATGCTGGTATTTTTGTGGTAGGATATGACAGCACTCACTCTACAGATCAAGATTATAGCAAGGCCGATAAAGTAGTTAGCTCTTTTTCTGAGCTTGATTATCACACCGTACTTAAGCTGTTTTAAGACAGAGGTTTATGTGCTATTAAAAAATTGAAAAGCCACCACTTGCGTGATGGCTTTTCGCCCCAAATTTGATTAACACCCTTAGGTATCAACCTACTTATAGCCCCGAAAATACACAAAATTGAGAAAATATCCACCTCATTTTTAACAACTTTTTATATTCTGACCTTAATTAGGGTGCTTTTTACTTAGGTCTTACATAGCCAAGCTATAACATAGGTAGGTGTATAAAGGTGTTTATTATGTATGACACACAAAAAAATTAGTGTTAGACAAGTTAAAAACCTATTTTTATATAAATGAATAAAAAACAAAATCATGAAAATTAATTTACTTAAATCATTGGCAGTAATATTTATATTGTCAGTGTCTTTACAGAGTTGTAAAACCAATCAAATCGTCTCTAACGGAGCTTATAGTGATATTAGCTTAACAAGAACTGCTGACCAGTATGACATTGAACGTCTGAATGAAATCAATACAGAAGGAGAATCTTTTTGGGGTATTCCTATTGACAAAAATGTTGGTAATGATTACGGGACGGTTGTACGATTTAATGGAGTTGAACTTGGCGGTACTAAAAGATTTCTTCCAATACTTACCATGATAGCAACAAACTTTGTAGTTTCTCAAGGTTTGCGTGAGTTGGTTGGGCAAAAGGATGTATTTGAGGATGGTTACTACATAGAATCAAAATATAAATTGAATGGGGTACTTGCGTTTGTATTGGCAACACCCATCTCTGGAGCAATAAATAACGCAATGTGGCCTTTAGCTTCAACCTCGAGAGCATTCCAAAAATTCAATAGAACATTGGTTGAGGAGAACCAAGATATTGATGTATTCCTTAACCCAAAATATAAAATCAATACAAAAAATGGTTTTTGGACATCCAAAACTACCATTAACGGAAAAGTAATGGGAGCTAAAATAAAATTATAAATTTATAAACCCCGTATGATATAACTTGTGCGGGTTTTTTATTTTTTGTTGTAAAAATCTGAATTACTGATTGTATTTTTTTGATGTTGATAAGTGGTAGTTGTAAATCCTTCATGTATAGAGTATGCTCCTGTTTCTCCTTTTTTATTGACCGCAATATACCCTACTTGAAAGTCTTGGATATTAGGTGTTTTTTCTATGATTCTAAGGATGGCTTGCTCACAGGCCTGTTGTGGAGATTTTCCTTGTCTCATAAGCTCCACAATTAAAAAACTCCCTACTGTTTTTAAAACCTCTTCTCCAAGTCCTGTAGCGGTTGCCGCGCCTATTTCATTATCAACAAAAAGACCAGAACCAATGATCGCAGAGTCTCCAACACGACCCGCCATTTTATATGCCAAACCGCTTGTGGTACACCCCCCAGAAATTGTTCCGTTTGTGTCTATGGCAAGCATTCCTATGGTATCATGGTTTTCTATATTAATAATGGGTTTGTATTTGGAGGTTTGCTTCCAGGTTTCCCAATCTTTCTTTGATTGTTCTGTCAACAAGTTTTCTCTTTCAAAACCCTGAGAAACAGCAAATTGTTCAGCACCCACCCCAGCCATAATAACATGAGGGGTATCCTCCATTACTTTTTTAGCTACAGCAATAGGGTGTTTTATATTTTGCATGCATAACACCGCGCCATAATTTCCTTTTTCATTCATAACACAAGCATCTAAAGTAACACGGCCCTCACGGTCTGGTAGTCCGCCAATACCCACAGATTGCCCTTTAGCATTAGCCTCCTCTACACCACAACCAGCAATCACCGCGTCTAAAGCAGAGCTTCCCTCTTGCAGAGACTGCCATGCCTTTTGTGTTGCCTGGGCTACACTCCAAGTAGCAATAACAACAGGAAGGGAAGCATCAGAAGTTTGTGACCTTGGAGTGGTCTTCGCTTTTTTTGAAGTTGCAGCTGTGGCCCTCAGGCTAGCGCCTAGTGTTGTTATTCCAACAGATCCTAATGTTACTTTTTGTAAAAAATTACGTCTTTTCATAGTGTTAGTTTATTTCTATTTCGTCTGTAAAAATCCAAGCCTTACCATCAAAAGGGTGGCCTAGATGCCAAGTGGGCACATCTCCTAAATTTGTAGCTTTTAGCCTTACATATTGTGCTTTTTGATTTGTTTGAAACACAACAGATTTTATAACCGCGTCCTTATTGGGTTTGGCTGCGTCTATTTTTTGGACCCCTATAGAGGTGAAATTTTTACCATCTTGTGAAATCAAACACTCCACTTGGGTGGGATAAAAAATCCAACTGCGCTGTTCTTGTAAAAAGTTTGTTGTAATCTCTGAAAGATCTTGCAAGGATCCCAAATCTACAATAGCATCTACATCCTTATTACTATATCCCTGCCAAGCGCCCGTTCTAAAATCTAAGGCTCCCTTTATACCATCAATTAGCGCATTTTCTCCACTAGCGCTGTACTGATTTGCGTATTGAGTGTTTAGGGTAATGCTCACGTTTGGATCAATCTTAAAAAACTGTGTAGAGAGCACCCCGCTTTTTTTACCTTGTTTTTGAGCAAAGGTTTTAATTTCTACAGATTCTGAAATAGCAAGGGCAGTTTCATATTTAGAAAATTTTCCTTGATCTATGCTGTAATAAATAGCTGCATCTGGATCTGCAACACCAAGGGTGATGCTGGTTGTGTTTTTAAAACTTACATCGCCAGAGGCAATAAAAGGAGGTAGCAGTATCTGATGCTCTTGTATATGAGTGCTTGGAATTTGGGAGTCTTTTGTACCCCAAATACTTGGAGTGTTTGTCATTTCAAACTCTAAAATCCCTCCAGAGATAAGCTCATGATGGTACAAATAACTTCTGTCCAAGGCCTTGCCATTTAATGTGGCAGACTTGATGTAGAAATTTTCCTTGGAGAGACCATTGGCTTTCACTATAAATTGCTTTGAGTTTTCTAGATTTATGGTTGCTTTTTCAAACAAGGGAGATCCAATGATGTATTGATTACTCCCTGGAGTTACAGGGTAAAATCCAAGAGAGCTAAACACATACCATGCGCTCATTTGCCCACAATCTTCATTTCCACTTATCCCACCTGGAGCGTTTGCGTATAAGGTTGTTAAAATCTCTCTTACAATACGCTGGGTATCATTTGGCCTATTAACAAAATTATACAAATAAGCCATGTGATGGCTTGGTTCATTGCCATGAACATACTGCCCAATGAGTCCGGTAATATCTGGCTGCTTGCGTCCAGAGGTTTCTTGTTTTGCAGTAAATAAATCATCAAGGTGTTGTGCTAATTGCTCTTTACCACCCATTAATTGCATCAAGCCAGATATATCTTGTGGGGCATACAAACTGTATTGCCAAGCATTGGCCTCTGTGTAATTAAAATTAACCTCATAAGGATCAAAAGGGCCAAACCAAGTATTATTAAACCTTCCTTGCATAAAACCAGTGCTTGGATTGTACATGTTTTTGTAATACTGTGCCCGCTCAGTAAATTGTTTAAACACCTGAGTATTCCCCATTTTCTGTGCCATTTGAGCAATGATCCAGTCATCGTATGCATATTCAAGAGTTTTGGAAACACTTTCGCTTTCCATTTCAACAGGAATAAAACCACTTGCTTTGTATGAAGCCAGGCCTAACTTATCCTGCATGGCGCTGTGTAGCATAGCCTCAAGCGCTTTTTTAGTATCATATCCTCTAATGCCCTTAAGGTAAGCATCTGCAATTACGGGTACCCCATGGTACCCAATCATGCATCCAGTATAATTAGCGCTCAAATCCCAAATTGGCATGATACCTCCATGGTCATATTTTGCCAAAAAGGTATGTATAAAATCATTGGTGCGCTCTTGTTCTATAATAGTATATAATGGATGAGCTGCTCTGTAGGTATCCCAAAGAGAGAACACTGTATAGTAGTCAAAATCCTTAGTTTGATGAATTTCTAGGTCCATACCCCTGTACCGACCATCTACATCTTGATATATATTAGGAGCAATCATGGTGTGATACAAGGCCGTGTAAAAAGTAGCAAGGTTATCTGTATTTGGGTCTTGGACAACAATTTTTTCTAACTGCTGTTCCCAAGATTGTGTGGCTTCCCTCTTGAGGGTCTCAAAGGTTTTTGAGCCAATTTCTACCTCCCTATTTAGTTTAGCCCCTGCTTGATCTACCGCAGAAATACCGACGGATATATATACGGGTTCATTGTTTGGGTTTTTGAACTCTAAAGCACATTTTCTAGCACCTGGCATCCCCTTTTTTGGAGGCGATTGCAGCATGTCTGTAAATGGATGAGACGTTTTAATATTAAAAAACAACCGCTGGTCTGTTGCCCATGCCTCTGAAAATCTAAACCCTTGAATTTCTGTATCTGAAATAATTTCTATAGACGCATCTAAGACCTTGTCACGATGTAATAAATCTAGTATTAAGACTTGGTTCTCTGCGCTGGGATAGCTGTAAGAATGCATCGCTGCTCTGGTTGTTGTAGTTAAGGCCACATCAATATTGGTATCGTCTAAATGCACTTTATAGAAACCAGGTGAGGCCTCCTCCTTTTGATGAGAGAATGATGATCCATATCCTTTTTTGCCATTGGCTCCATTATTGAAATTAATAGACCCAGTGGGCATTAACAAAATATCTCCATAGTCACTAACCCCAGTGCCACTGAGGTGTGTATGGCTGAAACCATAGATGTAATTATCACTGTAATGATAGCCGCTACAACCGTCCCAACCATCAAGACGAGTGTCTGGGCTTAGTTGAACCATCCCAAAAGGCGCGGTTGCCCCTGGATAGGTATGTCCATGGCCACCGGTTCCAATAAAGGGATTTACATAACTTGTGAGGGGCATGTCATTTGTGGAGGCAACAGGTTGCTTTGTATGGGAGCAACCTAAGAGTACAAATGTGACAAAGAGTGCAAAAATAATGTTCTTCATGGTCCTTTTTTAAAGATCAAAAGATACAACAAACATTGTAATTTTAAAGACCCTCAAACAAGCAATTTTAAGTTCCTATTCACACAAGAGCTAAAAAAATGTAACTATCTTTAGGGCAAATAAATCAAGATTATGCTTCGCTGGATTATTCCCATTTTGGTATGCATACTTATAGATATATACGCTTTTCAGGCTATAAAAACCATAAGTAAAAACCCTATTGTACAAGGTGTTTATGTGTTGAGCTCTGCCGTTATTTTGGTGGTTTTTATTTATGCCATTACATCTGCAGATGCCCGAACAAATCCTAATATGATGTATGCCTTTGGTTTCTTTATAGCGGTATTTGTTCCCAAACTCATTATTATCATAACACTATTTGGCGAGGATATTGTTCGGTTACTTGTTGGTATTTTTAATAAAATTTCAGCAGGTAGTGACACTTCATTTATCCCATCAAGAAGAGCATTTGTAAGTACCCTTGCCTTGGGTATGGCAGCCATACCTTTTGCAGGGCTTTTATATGGCATGATTAAAGGGAAATACAATTACAAAGTGTTGCAATACACCCTTGAGTTTGATGACCTGCCAAGCAATTTTGACGGCTACACCCTTACCCAAATTAGTGACATACATAGCGGAAGTTTTGATAACCCAGAAAAAGTAAAATACGCTGTTGATTTAGTAAACAAACAACAAAGCGATCTGATTTTATTTACTGGTGATTTGGTAAACAATGTGGCTCAAGAAATGAATTCTTGGAAAGAGACCTTTACTAGACTAAAAGCAAACGACGGCGTATACTCAGTATTGGGCAATCATGACTATGGAGACTATGTATCTTGGGAATCTACAGAGAAAAAACAAGAAAATTTAAATGCCTTAATTGCCCTCCAAAAAGACATGGGCTGGGATGTGTTGTTAAATGAGAGTAGAACAATCACACGAGAGCAACAAAATATCAAACTTGTGGGGGTTGAGAATTGGGGAGAGGGAGGATTTAAAAAAGCGGGAGATCTAGAAAAGGCCTGTGCAGATGTCAGCGCCAAAGATTTTACCATACTTATGAGTCATGACCCATCTCACTGGCAATCTAAGGTAAAAAAACATCCAAAAAACATTCATTTAACCCTTAGTGGCCATACCCATGGTATGCAATTTGGGATTGAAATTCCCGGATGGTTTAAATGGAGTCCAGTACAGTATAGATACCAAAACTGGGCAGGGATCTACAAAGAGTTTGGACGCTACATTAATGTGAATCGTGGGTTTGGATATTTGGGGTATCCAGGGCGTGTTGGAATTTGGCCTGAGGTTACCGTAATTACCCTTAAAAAGAAGCCCAAAAGTGCGTAATCATTGTTGTTTGGGTATAAATGTTATATTTGTATCATAATAAAGTCTCAAAAAGAGAAACCCCATGTCAAAATTTGGAGAAATTATTGAAACCAATGTTCCTGTCTTACTCGACTTTTACACAGAGTGGGATGATGCTTGTAAATCAATGCATCCTGTATTAAGAGATGTTGCGGCAGCCCTTGGTGATAAAGCACGAGTGATTAAAATTGATGTAGAAAAAAATAGTGAACTAGCTGAGGCACTTCGGGTAAAAGGCTTGCCAACACTTATGATCTACAAGCAAGGTGAAATGAAGTGGAGACAAAGTGGAGAGCAAGACGCCAATACCCTGATTGGTTTGGTACAAGAATACTTGTAATAACCTAGCCGCTTCTTTTCAAATACCATCCTTACCCGTATTTTTCTTATAGACCCCAAATTTATTTCAGGGTAGTCGAATCAGGCACTATGGCTTTCAAATCTTTTGTTCGATTTTCAAAGCATACCCTTACTCACCTTGATTTTGTAGTAATTCTTCTAATGAAGCATCTGTTGGTATCTCCTTGTTTGGCTCTAAAGCAGATTGACCTTCTATTTCTATACCCTCATCTGGATTATAAAGGTAAGGGAACAGCTTTATATAATTGTTAAATTTAACTGCCTCTGGTAGTGAATATCGTTCTGTATCCTCAGTTAACAAAACAGTGACAATAGCTCTGTAACGCTCCATATCTGTATATATCTCTCTGCGCATATCTATCTGTTCATTGGTCTTAAAACTACTGAAATAGAGTAGCTTTTGCTGATACACAACGGCCAACTGCTCATAAATTTCTCGGGCTTTTTGTGGTTCATTGACACGATAATACATTTGCATGTATGGCTCAAGTAAAGAATAGAATGCAAAAATATCAACCGGCATTTTCTCCATAGCTAAATCCAAAATCTCCCTGGCTTTATCTAGCTTATCCTCTTGTAGGAGTGCTTCTGCAATACGAGCTAGATTGCTTCTGTAAGTTAAGCCATTTCTGCGCGTTTCAACATCGTGGTAAATAGCTGGGTCACCGCTATTTCCCCAGTCCCAATTTTTGACGATCTGGTAAGATTTTTCTGCATCTACTCGTCCCATATCAAAAGGATTATCCTTATCCACTGGCGTTTTTATTGGCACCAGTTTATATACCACCCCATCCATTTGCAAGTAATCCTTCATCCAAAGGTAATCGTCATCTCCAAAGCTACCTCCGCTAAAATAGATAGGACGCTCCCAATTGTTATTAGCAATAATATCTAGCATTAAGAGCCTGTTTTTGTAAATAACTTCGTCCTTTATGGTAACATCTATATAAGGTACTATCTTGTCTTGGTCTTTTAAAGAAACAATACCACTATCAAGCACAGCTTGTTTGTTTACAGGAAGTCTAAAACTTTTTGTTGGAAAGGTATTAACTATCTGACCACTGCTTGGTATTTGATACATTGTTCTGGGGTCGTTTGAGGCTACCCAATCCATCCAAACATTAATATTTATACTATCTGTGTCTATTTCATTGAAGATGATATAATCTCTTGAGCCATATTTATATTGATCATGAGTGAGTTGAGAAGGGATAGGATCACTGTCAAAGGCTTTCTTTTTCATGTCATCTATGTACCAATCTGTGGCAAACAAAGCGGTGTTTATCACACGTACATCACGTCTATATCCTTCAATATTTTGAAGGTACCACAGTGCAAAAGTATCATTGTCTCCAATGGTGAAAATAATACCATTGGGTGCTATACTATCCAGATACATGCGGGCCATAGATTGAGCGGTGTAACGGTTAGAACGGTCATGATCATCCCAGTTTTGGGAAACAAGTAACATAGGAGAGCCGAGCATTGTTGCACTCAAGACAATAGGTAGGGCTATTTTTGGATTTAAGTATTCTTTTAAAATTTCATATAGTGCATACACGCCATAGCCAATCCAGATGGCGAAAACATAAAAACTACCCACAAGGGCATAGTCTCTCTCTCTGGGCTCGAAGGGTCTCTCATTTAAGTACACCTTCAGAGCAAGTCCCGTAAACAGGAAAAACACCAACAATACCCAAAAGGTTTTCTTGTCATGCTTGGCCAAAAATAAGATGCCTAAAAGCCCAATGAGTAGCGGAATGAAATAATAGGTGTTTCTGGCCTTATTTTCTAGGGCGTCTGTAGGTATGTTATTTTGAGGTCCTATTAGCATTTGATCTAAAAATGGAATACCACTAATCCAGTTGCCATGCAGTTTATCATACCTTCCTTGAATATCATCTTGACGGCCTGCAAAATTCCACATAAAATAACGCCAATACATATAACCAAACTGATACTCAAACATGAAACGCATGTTGGTTAAAAAACCAGGTTTTTCTATTTCGAGGTAGTCTCCAAAATTCTTCAAAAACTTGTCATAATCTTCGCTGTCTACAAGGCCTTTATCATAGGCCTCTTTAAACTTTGCTACCTCATCTACAAGCAACTGTTCTGAGAGATATGCTCTTTTAATTTCAAAATCTACAGCGCCCGTGATCTCCATGTAGTTGGCGTTGTGCTCCAGACTCCACATTCTTGGCAAGAATGCTTTTTGACTGTCTTCAAAGTTTTGTTTTGCATTTTTTATGTCGTTTACAATGACATATTTTTTTGCCTCAAGATCCTTTTCATACTTTGGTTTCTCATCCAAAAATGGATTATCTCTATCAAGACCCACATATGCCTCTGTAAAGAGTGGGCCATAAAAAAGGTGTGTTTCTGGGTATTGTTCACGGTTGTAATAGGCTAATAATTCTCGGGCGTTGTTTGGATTATTTTCATTGATAACAGTTCCTGCATTGGCACGTATTGGTAACATAAGCCAGCTAGAAAAACCAATAAAAATAAATAGTACGCAAAGTAAAAGTGTGTTAAGTTTTACAAAACTTTTTCTTCTTGTATAGCGCAAACCAAAGTAAAAAAGGCCCAAAAAGACACCCCCCGCGATAATGGTTCCAGAATTAAAGGGCATGTTAATATTATTGACAAAGAAGATTTCGCAAGCACTAAAAAAGCGCAAGGTCATGGGTAGTAATAGTTTAAAAATGAACAATAATATGGCAACGGTTACCACGTTTGCAATCAAGAAATTTTTAACTGTTACCTTTTTGTAATTTTTAAAGAAATACAAGAATCCAATGGCAGGAATAGTTAGAAGACCCATAAAGTGAACCCCAAATGAAAGCCCCACAATAAAAGCAATTAAAACAACCCATTTATCACCCCTAGGGCTAAACATTTCACTCTCCCATCTCAGGCCAGCATAGAAAAGTACAGACATAATAAAAGCTGCCATTGCATAAACCTCTGCCTCTACAGCACTAAACCAAAAACTATCTGTAAATGCAAAGCTTAGTGAAGCAACAACTGCGCTTGATAGGATGGCTATTTGATTGGTTTTTGTAAAGGTGTCGTTATTTTTAACCAAATTGGATAATAAAATAGTGACAGACCAAAACATGAATAAGATGGTAAAAGCGCTCGCAAAAACAGACATTAGATTTATGGTCAGCGCAATATTTGTGGCCTCAATAGCAAAAATAGAGAAGAAGGCGCCCATTAATTGGTACAAGGGTGCTCCTGGAGGATGTCCCACTTCAAGATTACTTGCCGTGGTTATGTACTCTCCTGCATCCCAAAAACTAGCCGTGGGCTCTACAGTGCTCCAGTAGGTGACAAGGGCTATTGAAAAGACAAACCAGCCTAGAATAATATTCCATTTTTTAAATGTAAAAGACCCCATACAATTATACTTTTTTGGTTGTAGCGAATGTACTACTATTTCTAGTTTTTTTTTAACACTAAAGGCACATTATCATTGTTAACGTAACACCTTAAAGACTTATTTTATCCCTAAAATAATACAAGAATATTTTTTTACAAAAATTGCTTGTAGGGTATACAATTTGTTTTAAATTTGCATCCTCTAAAGTATTAATTACTTTTAATGCTTTGTAAGACGAAGGTCTATACCCTTGGTAATGTCCCATGGTGTAATGGTAACACTCCGGTTTTTGGTATCGTCATTCTAGGTTCGAGTCCTAGTGGGACAACAAATTTAAAAGCTTCTAGGTAAACTCTGGAAGCTTTTTTTGTTTATTTAAACCATTGTTGTTACAATGTTAAATGTAATTCGTCGTTATAGTAGCTACTTGCAATAGATTGATATATCTTATGCTTGTTTTTATGTTTTTCTACCAAGAAAAAATATCTTGATCTAGTGTTAATCTTATGCAAAACAAAGAGGTAGTCTGTTGGCTATTGTTAAGTTTGTATAAAACCAAACCAATAAAAATTATGATCTCATTTTTCAAAAAAGTTGTTCTCATTTTCTTTACCCTTTTGTTTGCCACCCAAATCAAGGCACAAGACTTCCAAGGCCAAGCGTATTATTTCTCAAAAACTACGATGGATATGAGCCGCTGGGACAGAGGAGGAAAAATGAGTGAGGCACAAAAAAAACAAATGGAAGCCAGAATGAAACCATGGTTAGAGAAGACATACATACTTACCTTCAATAAAGAAGAATCTATTTTTAAAGAAGATGAAAAACTAGAGGGAGGACCTGGAGGAAGAGCCCCAAGTATGTGGGGAAGTAGTTTCTCTGCAGGACTGCAATACAAAAATATCAAAGAGAAAGTGTTTTTACAAGATCAAGAGTTTTTCGGAAAACAATTTTTAATCACAGAACAGATGGCTCCCTTTGCTTGGAAGATGGGATCAGAAAAAAAGAAAATTGGACAGTATGTTTGTTACAAAGCCACAACAATGCGTCCAGCCTCTGAAATAAGTTTTACTTCAACCACGCGAGGTAAAACTCCTAAAAAGAAAGAAATATCAAAAGAAGAAGAAAAAAAATCTGTTGACAAGGTGCAACAATTAAATACTCAAGCAGTAGCAGTTCCAGCTGCTAAAGTTGCTGTAGTACAAGACATAAAAGAAAAAGCTGAGATAGAAGAAAAAGAAGAACAAGAAATGGTTGAAGTTGTAGCCTGGTATTCACCAATGATACCTGTAAGCCAAGGACCAACAGAATACTGGGGCTTACCAGGGCTAATCTTAGAACTAAGCGCTGGCAATACAACGATGCTGTGTAATAAAATTATAATGAATCCTGAAGAGAAAATCACCATAAAACGCCCCACAAAAGGCGAAGTGGTTACCAAAAAACAATACAATAAAATCATTACTGAAAAAATGCAAGAAATGAGAGACAACAGAGGACGTGGCAATAGAAGATACTAAATCTAGTGTGCTTAAAATAAATCATTCAAATCTCTCACTCAACTCTATGAAAACTTATCTTACCATAGCTATTGTCTTAATATCAAGCATTGGCCTTTCTCAAGTGAAACTACAAGGTGTAGTTAGAGATAGTCTAGGAACTCCATTAGAGCTCGCAAATGTCATTGCTATCAATAAACAAAGCAGTGCGCTTGAATCTTTTGGTGTCACTTCTGAGGATGGAAAATTCATGCTATCACTTTCAAAAAATCAAACCTATAACATGCAGGTTAGCTACATAGGGATGAAAACTTATGAAGAGGAAATTACCACTCAAAATATTGATATCACAAGAGACTTTAATCTAAGGCTAGATAATAGTTTAGATGCTATAGAACTTAGTTATGAGATGCCTGTTACCGTGAGAGGAGACACGCTAATTTACAACGCAGATTCTTTTACAAACGGGTCTGAAAGAAAATTGGAGGATGTATTAAAGAACTTGCCCGGTGTTGAGGTAAATGAAGATGGCCAGATAGAAGTTGAAGGAAAGGTAGTCAACAAATTAATGGTAAATGGGAAAGATTTTTTTGATGGAGATACCAAATTGGCCTCCAAAAATATTCCATCCAAGGCTGTAGACAAAATACAAGTACTGCGTAATTACTCTGAGGTAAGCCAACTCAGTGGTGTTACCAATAACCAAGATAATGTAGCGATCAACATCAAATTAAAAGAAGGAAAAGAAAATTTTTGGTTTGGTACCGTGACAGCTGGTGGCGGGGTTAGTGAAGAAGATGAGTTGTACATTGCACAACCAAAACTCTTTTACTACAGCCCAAAATTTAGCCTTAATTTTATAGGTGATCTTAATAACACTGGAGAAACAGCCTTGTCAAGAAGAGATATTAGAGGCTTTGGAGGAGGGTTTCGAGCCCCCAGTAACACCAGTGGTACAAGTATCAACCTGGGAGACAACTCTTTAAATTTTTTGACAAATCAAACAAATGCTCTTGAGGTCAAAAATCAACTAGGAGCTACCAATTTTAGCTACTCCCCTAACCAAGAACTTGATATAACTGGTTTTGCCATTTTAAATAGCAACAGGGTTACCTCAAAAGAGATTAGTTTTGTACAATACACAGATAGTGACCTAGGAATCCCAGATGAAACCACACAGCAGACCAGCACCCAACGCTCTGACCAAGGACTCCTTAAGTTGAGCGCATCATTCCAACCAAATTTTGAAAACCAATTGGAGTATGATATTTTAGGGCGCATCTCTAAAGACGAGCAAACACAAACTGAAATATCCTCTGTTGTTGGATCCACTCAGCAAGTAGAAGAGGTAAACCCTTACAGTATTACACAAAGTTTAAAATACTACTATACCCTTAATGAGACTAATATTTTTGCCTTAGAGGCTCAATATCTAAACAAGGACGAAGATCCCTTTTACAATGTGTTACTGGGCAATGATCCTTCCAATAATAATTTAGCCCCAGAAGAACAAGATGCCTATGACAGCACTGCTGCTGCTCTTGGGCTCAATCAGGGTTTAAACAATTATGATCTTAATCAAAATAGACGTATCAAATCAAACCAGTTGGACGCCAAGTTAGATTACTACAACATCATTAACAATAAAAGCAACATCAATCTAACACTTGGAAGTATTATAAGTAGACAAGATTTTAACTCAACTATTTTTCAGTTTATAGAAGATGGAACATTTTTTGAGCCCACGCCTACCTTTAATGCAGGAAGAGCAATCAATGATACTCAGTATGATTTCTCAGACTTGTATTTGGGAGTTCATTACAGGTTTAAAGCAGGAATTTTTACCATTACTCCAGGTTTTTCTGTACACGCTTACTCAAACAAAAACACTCAATTTGGAGAGCAATATGGAGAAGACTTTTTTAGATTCCTCCCAGATTTTGAAACTCGTATCCAACTCAAGAAAAGTGAGAGTTTAACCTTCAATTACAACATGAAAAACCAGTTTACGGACGTAACTAAACTGGCAGAGGGTATCATATTAAATAGTTTTAACAACATCCAATACGGAAACCCAGAACTTCAAAACGCACTTTCTCACAACTTAAGTTTGTTTTACAGGAGTTTTAATTTATTTAACTACACCAATGTATTTGCTCGCGTTGCCTATTCAAAAAATATAGATCAAATTAGAAGCTTAACAGACTTTGAAAATGTAATTAGAACTAGCACCTATTTTAATTCTGGGTTTGCAGACGAGACAGTGTCTGCTTTTGGAAGACTACAAAGAAGTTTTGGAAAAATTAGAGGTAGTTTAAATGTGAATTTCAACTACAGTAAAATAAACCAGTTTGTACAAGGTAGACAATCTGTAAATGAAGGCTTCACTCAAAGCTATACTCCTAGTATACGTACCACCTTTAAAGTAGCTCCTAATGTAACTTTACGCTACAGACATACCATCGCTCAAAATGATCAAGGATCAAACTCCACAACCTTTACCACCAATGCACCCGCTATAGAATTTGATGCCTACATCAAAAAAGCAATCACCCTACGCACAGATTTTACGTATAACAGACTCAGTGATGAGGTGGAGGAAATCAATTCATTCCAGACATGGAATGCGTCACTATCTTACAGAAAAGATAAAGATGCTAGCCTTGAATATGAAGTGCGTGCTACAAATATTCTAGGGGTAGATTCTCAGGTGCAAAATAGTGCCAGTAACATTTCGGTATTTACCTCAGAGACCTTCATACAACCAAGATTTATAACATTTAGGTTGGTGTATTCACTATAAATTAGAACAATGAAAACAGTGTATATAGTCCTTGGTTCTGTAATTGTATTGTTTATAGTAGCTCAGTTTTTTATACACAGAAGCAGCACTAAAATTGAGTACTACCCATACACAGTAACCAGTGTGTTTGATGGCATAGAAATCCGGGACTATCAAGCCAGATTATTTACAACAGTGGCTATTGAAAATCAGGGCTATAAGAAAAACGCAAGCAATGGATTCTCTAAATTAGGAGGTTATATTTTTGGAGCCAATGCGCGTAAGCAAAAAATTGCTATGACTTCTCCCGTTAGCATGTCTTTGGGTAATCAGCCATCTATGGGGTTTATGGTTCCTAAGGGAATCAGAAAAGACGACCTACCAAAACCCAATCTAGCAGACATTACCTTTAAACAAGAGCCCAAAAAAACGATGGCGGTAATTACCTTTTCTGGATGGGCTAATGATGCCACAATTAAAGAGCATAAAGATGGATTGATTGCCATTTTAAAAGCTAATGGTATCAAGCACAGCGATCAGTTTTACTGCTTTGGGTACAACCCTCCTTATGATTTGTTTTTTAGAAGAAACGAAATAGCCGTTGTACTTTAAAAGTATTCAAGCTTGCTACAATAGATAGTCTGTGTTTATAAAGTTTGAATCCTCTGATGCTAATAACTTCTCAAGAATTTCATTGTTATATTGGTTGTCTTTGGAGGCTACAAAACAACGTATTGAAAAACTTCTTAGCGCATCAAAAACACTTAAGGTTCCTACTGCAGAATTCTTTCTTCCTGTAAATGGATATATATCTGGCCCACGCTGGCAAGCACTATTTAAATTTACTCTACAAACAAGATTTGCAAAAATATCTATAAGAGGACCCAGGCTCTTCGTGTCTTTACCAAAAAGACTTACCTGCTGACCATATTGTGAAGCTGCAATTGCATCTAGGGGTTCATCAATATTAGTAAAAGGTATGATGGGAACAACAGGACCAAATTGTTCTTCCTGGTATACCCTCATATCTGTATTAACTGGATACAAAACGGCTGGGTAACAATAATTTTCACTTAGTTCACCCCCTCGTTTGTTTAAAACCTCAGCACCTTTTGATACTGCATCTTTAATTAATCCATCAATATACGCAGGTTTGTTTTTTTCTGGAAGTGGCGTAAGAAAAACCCCATCCTCCCATGGTAATCCATATTGTAAAGCATCTACAGCTGCTGCATATCGTTTGTTAAATTCTTCAACTATATCTGCATGGACAAATAGTACTTTTAATGCAGTACAGCGTTGACCATTATAGGATAGTGTGCCAGATATACACTCTTGTACCACAAGATCTAAATCTGCATCAGGAAGAATAATCGCTGGATTATTTGCCTCAAGTCCTAAAATCAGTCTCAACCTATTTTTAAATGGATGTTCATCTTGAAGGGCTACCGCTGAGGTGCTATGCCCAATTAAAGCGAGTACATCAACAAAACCTGTTTGCATTATAGGAGCAGCAATCTTTCGGCCCCGACCAAAAACAATGTTTACTACCCCAGCAGGAAAGCTTTCTTGAAATGCTTCTAGCAAGGGTGTGATTAACAATACCCCAAGCTTAGCTGGTTTAAATATGGTTGTGTTACCCATAATCAAAGCTGGAATGAGCAAACAAAATGTTTCGTTTAATGGATAATTATAGGGTCCAAGGCAAAGAACTACCCCTAGAGGACTCCTTCTTATGTGCGCAAATATTCCGCTTTGATTATCAAACCTTGCACTCTTTCTATCAAGCTTCTTATAGGCCTCAATCGTATTTAGAATATAATCAATGGTTCTATCAAATTCTTTACAGGCATCATTTTTAGTCTTTCCAATTTCCCACATTAGTAGCTTAACTACCTGGTCTCTGTGAGGCCTCATCTTTTCGACAAAAGTCATCATGCAAGCAATTCTGTCCTTCACTTTCATGGTGGGCCAATCACCTTTCCCTCTATCAAAAGCTGCAACTGCAGAGTTAATTGCCTCATTGGCTGCATCTGAATCCATATCTGGTACGGATCCCAATAGTGTTGGGGCTCCATCTGTATAACAAATGTTTGAGTATACCTCAGATGTTTCTCCAGTCCACTGTTTAAGAACACCGTTGACTAGGTATTTATTTGAATGTAAGGGATTTTTGATAGTATATCCCTCAGGGATCGCAATTTTTGATGTGTCCATTTTAAGTTTTTTTTCTAAAGTACAACATATTGTTTAACAAAAAAAGCCCATCCAATTGGATAAGCTTCTCATCGGTCTATAAATAAACCACAAGTCCTGTTTGCAGGACTCAACACAACACTTTTCTGCGGTCTGGACGAGACTCGAACTCGCGACCCCCTGCGTGACAGGCAGGTATTCTAACCAACTGAACTACCAGACCGTGCTACTATTTTAAAGACTTTAAAAGCTTGTCTGTAACTTCAAAAAATTGAAGCGAGTGCAAATATAAAACTACCAATGATAACTGCAAACATTTATTTTAAATATTTCTGTTTTTTTTATGTTGGGATGGTTAGCCTTGAGTGTCTAAGAAAACTCATCACCCAAACCTTGCGCGTTCTACTAAATAAGTGGTGAGAATGACATTAAAGTTTTCATTTACATCTACAGGAACGTACTTTATTCTATAACGGCCGCATGTGAGGGCAAGGGTATCAAAATAAGATTGCACCGCAGTTTCATAGGTTTGTTTTACATTATCTGGATACAAATTTATATGCTCTGAAGTTTCAAGGTCTACAAACTTTTTGGGTCGGTTATTAAAATCGAAGCGAAGTTCTTTTTCTTTGTCATAGGTATGAAATAAAACTACTTCATGCTTGTTATATTTCAAATGTTGCAGGGCCTCAAAAAGCTCTTGTTGCTCTTTATCGCTTTGAAACATATCTGTAAATAAAAAAACCAAACTTCTACGCTTTAGTTTTTCGGCAATTAAATGTAGGTGTGTATAGGTCTTTGTTACTACACCACTACTTTTATTACTAACAGCTTTATTGAGTTGTTGTAATAATTTTTGGTGATGACGTTCACTAGCCTTTTCGCTGCTATAAAACTCATAATGATCGCTGTATACACTCATTCCTACAGCATCACGCTGGCGTTTCATTAGATTCATAATTGCAGCGCTTGCTAGTGAGCAGAAGCCAATTTTATTGAGATTATCTATGTGCATTTCTCCAAGAGCCGGATAATGCATAGAGCTACTATTGTCTAGGATAAGATGGCAGCGCAGGTTGGTTTCTTCCTCATAGCGTTTTGTGTAAAGTTTGTCTGTTTTAGCAAAAAGTTTCCAATCAATGTGTTTGGTGCTCTCCCCATTGTTATAGATTTTATGCTCTGCAAATTCTGCAGAAAATCCATGAAATGGAGATTTGTGCAAGCCAGAAATGAACCCCTCTACCACCTGGGTAGCCAGCAGTTCAAGGTTTTTAAACCCAACGATCTCATTGATTTGCTTTTCTAAATTCACCTGTGTGGTATGCTGTAAATAATTATTACTCTATAATTCCATCAACAATTCCATATTTGATACTCTCTGAGGCATCCATCCAATGGTCTCTCTGAAAATCCTTCATGATTTTGTCAAAGCTCTGCCCGCAGTTATCGGCTAGAATTTTAGCACTGATCTCTTTGGTTTTTAAAATCTCTTGGGCTGTTATCTCTATATCGCTTGCCTGTCCTCGAGCACCACCACTGGGCTGATGAATCATAACACGAGCGTGGGGTTGTATGAATCTGCGCCCTTTTTCTCCAACGCTTAAAAGCAAACTTCCCATGCTTGCCGCCAATCCTGTACAAATGGTAGATACTGGAGATTTAATTTGTTTGATGGTATCATAGATAGAAAAACCACTGGTTACATACCCTCCCGGGCTATTGATATAGAGCTTAATCTCATCATGATTTAATGCGTCTAGATATAATAAACGATCCACTACATGACGTGCGGTTTTATCATCCACACCACCCCATAAAAATAGTGTGCGATCTTGAAGCTGTTGACTTTCTATAATGTCTTGTACCTTGGACTTGTTTTTAGTACTCATAGTATGGTATGCTAATGCCATGCATGCAGGGTGGCTATTATTTAATTATCTATGGTGTGTGCAACTGCATTTGAACACTTTTTCCTTTGTACAGCAATATACAACTATGAATTTTTATAAGAAATAACATTTCATAGCATTTATTTAAAAATAAAAAAGGCTTGACATAACGCCAAGCCTTTTGAGTGATATTGTTTTATTTATTACAGTAGACTATCTATAGCTTCTGCATACACACTTTTTTGTGCAACACCTACTTGACGTCCTACCAACTCACCGTTGTTAAACACAAGGACCGTTGGGATATTACGTACGCCATATTTTGCTGCAAATTCTTGATTTGCATCTACATCCATTTTACCCACCACAGCTTTGCCTTGGTAGTCATTGCTTACCTGGTCTATAATTGGTCCTACCATTCGGCAAGGCCCACACCAAGCAGCCCAAAAATCAACCAATACAGGCTTGTCACTTTTTAATACTATTTCTTCAAATGTTGCGTCTGTTATTTCTAATGCCATAGTTCTATTTCTTTATTTTTCTCTACAGAGAAAATCTTATTAATATTTAAGTACAAAAGTAGTTAAATTTTGGGGTAAAACACTGGTTCAAAGTATCAGTTTCAACAATGATATAATTGGTTTTACTTATAAGGCCAGTAAACTATTTAACTTAGTTTAACTGGTACTTTACTTGGCGACCTTGAAGCTCTTTTAAAAATTCATTACAGATGTTCACTTTGTGAGTTCTGCTGGGCATGTTGAGCTTTATTTTATCCTGAATCTCATAAATAGTGAAACAAAGTTGCTTGTCCCCTTTGTGGGTAGCTATCATTTGTTTTAAAAACAAAAGAGTTTGGTCCTGCAGGTCTTCGATGGGTAATTGTATGGTTATTTTTTTTGCCTGACTCTCCATTACATTATGCAATAATTGCATTCCATTGTATTGCATTCTTGGATCACTTCGTTTACCAGTATCTTTATTTATCCAACCCTCTTTGATATATACTTTACCGTGTATGATGGTATTTGGAACTAAAAAATGCCTGAGTTTTAGGTAGTCTTCATTGAATATTTTAAAATCAAAACTTTCTCCAAAATCTGCTACTGTAAATATAGCCCATCCTTTGCCTGCTTTTGTCTCTCGATGCTGCACATCTGTAACAACCCCCCCAAAGGTAAGCTCTTTACCAATGTGTTTTTCTAAGGAATAAAAATCTGCCACTCGGCAGTTTGTGAAGGTATCCATCTCAACTTGAAAATCGTCAAGGGGGTGCCCACTAATGTAAACTCCAACAACTTCTTTTTCAAAATTTAATTTTTTCATGGTTCCCCAATCCTCACATGGAGGCACTTCGGGTTCTGGAATTTGCACTTCACTGGTCTCTCCAAACAAACTTACTTGACTACTGTTTTGCGTTTCTTGGTAGCGAGCGGCATACTTCAAAACTTTTTCAAAAAAGGTAATGCCGTCTGCATCCTCATGCATGTATTGAGCACGGTGATTATTAAAACTATCAAAACCTCCTCCTAGTACTAAATTTTCAATGGCTTTTTTATTAGCGGCTCGCAAATCTATACGTTTAGCAAAATCAAATATAGATTTGTAATTTCCACTTGTTCTGTTCTCTACAATAGTTGCAACAGCATTGGCGCCTACTCCTTTTATTGCCCCCATACCAAATCGTACAGCCCCTCTATCATTTACAGAAAATTTATAAAAACTTTCATTTACATCTGGCCCTAAAATCTCTAAGCCCATCCGCTTGCACTCCTCCATAAAAAAAGTTACCTGCTTTATATCACGCATGTTATTGCTCAAAACTGCCGCCATGTACTCTGCAGGATAATGTGCTTTTAAATACGCTGTCTGGTAAGCAATCCAGGCATAACAAGTAGAGTGACTTTTGTTAAATGCATAACTTGCAAAGGCTTCCCAATCCTTCCATATTTTTTCTAGTTTCTCTTGATCATGACAATTGGCAACTGCATTTTTAATAAAACGAGGTTTCATTTTATCCAAAACAGCTTTTTGCTTTTTACCCATGGCCTTACGCAAGACATCTGCATCACCTTTGCTAAAGTCTGCAAGTTTTTGAGAAAGCAACATAACTTGTTCCTGATATACTGTAATCCCGTAGGTTTCGTCTAAATACTCTTCCATTGCAGGAAGATCATATTGTATAGCTTCCTCTCCATTTTTACGTCTAATAAAGCTGGGAATATACTCCAAAGGTCCTGGTCTGTAAAGCGCATTCATGGCAATAAGGTCTCCAAAAACAGTTGGTTTCAACTCTTTCATATATTTCTGCATTCCTGCAGATTCGTATTGAAAAATACCTACAGTTTCTCCTCTTTGGAAAAGTTCATAGGTTTTCTGATCATCTAGGGGGAAACTATCTGGATCTAGAGTAACACCATGTTTGTGCTTTACTATTTTTACAGTGTCTTTAATAAGAGTTAAGGTTTTTAGACCCAGAAAATCCATCTTCAACAAACCAGCATTCTCTACCACAGAGTTATCAAACTGAGTCACATACAAATCACTATCTTTTGCCAGAGAAACAGGTACAAAATTGGTGATATCGCTAGGTGTAATAATAACACCACAGGCATGAATGCCTGTATTGCGTATAGAACCTTCTAATATTTTTGCCTGCCCAATAGTTTGAGAGGTTAAATCTGTGCCATCTGCCAAAGAAATTAATTCTTGCACCTTGGGAAGTTCGTCACTCCTAAATGTACCCCGAAGTGCTTTTTCATCCATGCCAAAAATTTTATTTAGTTTGGTCATGTTTGGTATTAACTTGGCCACTCGATCTGCATCACCCAATGGCAAATCAAGCACCCGAGCGGTATCTCTAATGGCTGATTTTGCTGCCATGGTACCATAAGTGATGATTTGCGCCACTTGATTGCTACCATATTTTTGTATGACATAATCCATGACCTTACTTCTACCTTCATCATCAAAATCAATATCAATATCTGGCATGGACACCCTATCTGGATTCAAAAACCGCTCAAAAAGCAAGTTGTACTTTATAGGATCAATGTTGGTTATCCATAAACAATAAGCGACCACAGATCCTGCTGCAGAACCACGACCAGGACCTACAGAGACATTCATATTCCTTGCCTCTCTTATAAAATCTTCTGTAATTAAAAAGTATCCAGGATATCCCGTTTTTTGAATTACATCCAATTCAAAATTGATGCGCTCTGTAATGGCCTCAGCTTCTTTTTTATGAGCATCGCTCTCTCCTGTAAGTGAGGGGTAGCGTTTTTTAGCTCCTAGAAAAGTAAGATGTTTTAAAAAATTATTTTCACCTCTTTTTCCACCATCAAGTTGGTCTTTCTCATCTATGAACTCTTCTGGTATATCAAATTTTGGCAGCAACACATCTCGTTGTAAAGAAAAGGGAGTTACTTTTTCTATGAGCTCACTGATTGAGGCAATGGCCTGGGGAAGGTCTTTAAAAAGGGCCTTCATAGCTTCTTGACTCTTAAAATAATACTCTTGATTTGGCAATCCGTACCTGTAACCGCGGCCTCGACCTATGGGAGTTGCCTGTTTCTCACCATCTTTTACACACAATAATATGTCATGTGCATTGGCACTTTTTTGATCTATATAATAGGTATTGTTTGCGGCAATTAATGGCACCTGATGCTTTTTAGAGAATGAAACCAAGGTTTGATTTACCCTATTTTCATCTTCTTGATTATGGCGCATGATTTCTAAATAAAAATCAGACCCAAAGGCCTCTTTCCACCACAATAGTGCCTGTTCAGCTTGTTTTTCTCCTACATTTAATATCTTACTGGAAACCTCGCCATACATGCCTCCAGAGAGCACCATCAGGTTCTCTTTGTATTTTAAAATTACTTCCCGGTCTATTCTTGGCACATAGTAAAACCCATCTATGTATGAGATGCTGGACATTTTAGCCAGGTTGTGATATCCTTTTTTGTTTTTTGCAATGAGTATGATTTGGTACCCATTATCCTTATGTGTTTTGTCTTTATGATTGGCACAAACAAAAAACTCACATCCTACAACTGCCTTTAAATAGGTTGGCTTAATAGGTTTTTCTGGAACGACTCCGTCAAAATCTGAAGCAGTATCGTCTATGGCATGGTATGCCTCCATCGCTTTTTCATACGCTGCTTTTAAGGATCTGTTGTGATTATTTACCGCACGTGTAAAATGAAAAGCCCCCATCATATTACCTGTATCTGTAATAGCTACCGCAGGTTGGTTATCTGCAACTGCTGCCTCCACCAGATCTTGTGTGCTTGAGGTAGATTGCAAAATAGAGTACTGAGAGTGATTGTGAAGGTGTGCAAAAGGAGCCTGTTGTAGTACAGCAATATTCTCCTTTATTTCTTTTGAGGAGAACTCCTCTGTGACCTTTGATGCCTCCAGGCGTTTTTTTATTTTCTCTGAAGCCTTCTTAAGATTGATATGTTTTAACCCAATAAGGGATATGGGTTGTGGATTTTCTTCTGAAAAATTCTTGAAGTAATCTGGTGGGCAATCCAGCTCCTCTTGGGTAAATAATTGACGACGAATCAGTTCTAAAAAACATCGTGTGGTTGCCTCCACATCTGCAGTGGCATTATGTGCCTGGGCAAATGGTTTTTTAAATAAAAATTGGTGCAATTCTGTGAGGGTTGGTAATTTAAACTTTCCACCTCTACCCCCAGGTATTTGACACATTTGTGCTGTAGTCTCAGAACAGGTATCCAAAAGGGGCATACTAGGTAATGGGTTTTCCATGCCAAGGCGCAAAAACTCTGCTCCCATAATGTTGAGATCAAAGGTTACGTTTTGACCAACAATAAATGTGGTTTTGGAGAGCGCCTGTTGAAACTTTTCTATCATCAGAGGCAACTCAATCCCTTCTTCTTGGGCTAATTCTGTAGAAATTCCGTGGATTTTTTCTGCATCATAGGGTATGTTGTATCCCGTTGGCTTTACCAGATAATCCTGATGCTCTATAAGCCTTCCCATACGGTCATGTAACTGCCATGCAATTTGTATGCAGCGCGGCCAGTTATCACTATCTGTCAGTGGGGCTTTCCAATTCCTAGGAAGCCCAGTGGTTTCGGTATCAAAAACTAAATACAAGTCAACACAATTTAAATATTAAAAAAGCAAAAAAATCCCTAGAAAATATAGGGATCAAGTATTTACAAGTAAAAAACCACCCATAAAACTCTTCTTGTAAATGTAAAAAATAATGTGTTTTACAAGCCCTAAAGTTATCGCTAGTTGTTCACATTTTTTAAGAAAAAACAAACTCTTAGAATGTACTTACAAACAAATTTTCAAAGCCATAAAAATTGAATTTAGAGCAAGTCATGGCCAAAGAAATAACAAAGCACATAAAAAATTATCTAATTGCTTGAATTACAAATATAATTTAGGGTATCTTTGCACACTCAAAAATCTAGAAGTAGGTATTGTTTTTAAAGACAATCTAAAAAAGATCCCTTTGAAAAACTAAAATTAAAACCGAAGTCGTGAACTTCAAAAATTAATGTTATGCCTGTAAAAATCAGACTACAAAGACACGGTAAAAAAGGTAAACCTTTTTACTGGATTGTAGCGGCAGATGCCCGCGCAAAAAGAGATGGTAAATACCTTGAAAAATTAGGTACCTATAACCCAAACACTAATCCTGCACAAATCAACTTAGATATTGATGGCTCTGTACAGTGGCTTCAAAATGGAGCGCAGCCTACAGATACAGCAAGAGCAATCCTTTCTTACAAAGGAGTGATGCTAAAAAATCATTTGGCCGGTGGTGTCCGAAAAGGAGCGCTAACCCAGGAGCAAGCAGACGCAAAGTTTGATGCGTGGCTTGAAGGAAAAGGAACAGCTGTGGAGGCCAAAAAGGCGTCGTTAGCAGAGGCTAAAGGAAAATTAAAAGCAGAAGCGCTAGCTGCAGAGAAAGCAGTTAATGCTGCACGTATAGCAGCAAACACCCCTGTTGTAGAGGAAGAAGCACCTGTAGAGGAAGCTGCTGCTGAACCAGAAGCGCCTGCAACTGAAGAAACAGCACCTGTAGAAGAAGCTGCTGCTGAACCAGAAGCGCCTGCAAGTGAAGAAGCAGCACCTGTAGAGGAAGCTGCTGCTGAACCAGAAGCGCCTGCAACTGAAGAAGCAGCACCCGTAGAGGAAACTGCTGCTAAACCAGAAGCGCCTGCTGAAGAACAAGCAACTAAAGAAGAAGAATAAAACGCTTTAACGATGCAAAAGGAAGATTGTTTCTTCGTTGGTAAAGTCGTTAAAAAATATAGTTTTAAGGGAGAGCTGTTAATCAAACTTGATACAGATGATCCCGAATTATTCTTAGAGATGGAATCAGTTTTTGTGGAACAACACAAAACACTGATTCCATTTTTTATTCAGCGTAGTCAGTTACACAAATCTAGCCTACTACGTGTTCAATTCGAAGATATCTATGATGAGGCTTCAGCAAATGCAATGCTGGGCACAGAATTATTTTTACCACTAGATTTTTTACCACCACTTGAGGGAAACAAGTTTTATTATCATGAAATAATAGGTTTTAAGGTGACAGACACCCACTTTGGAGATGTTGGAGTTTTGATTGGCGTAAATGATAAAACCGCCCAACATTTGTTTGTGATCGAAAAACTAGGGAAAGAAATATTAATCCCGATTAACGATCTTTTTATAAAACAGGTGGACAGAGAAAACAAGATGCTAAGACTTGAGGTTCCCAAGGGGCTCATCGAACTTTACCTGTAATGTCTCAATTACCCTTCCAGTTCAAACAATTTAAGGTGCAGCAAGATCGATGCGCTATGAAAATTGGCACAGATGGTGTCTTACTTGGCGCCTGGTGCAGCTTGAATCATGAACCTAAAACCATACTAGATATTGGCGCTGGAACAGGAGTAATAGCGCTACAATTAGCTCAGAGATCTATGGCAAATACTATTGACGGTCTGGAAATTGACGACCTAGCTCATGAGCAATGTACCCACAATTTTGAGCATTCTGATTGGGGAGATCGTTTGTTTTGCTACCATGGGGCTATCCAAGAATTTGCCAGTGAGATGGAACATAAGTATGATTTAATTGTAAGCAATCCACCTTTTTTTAAGGCTCCTAAAAATATAGATGCTCAAACTAAAAAAACAAGTCAAGAAAGAGCCCTGGCAAGATTCACAGACACCTTACCTTTTCAGCATTTGGTAGTTTGCGCAGCTCACCTACTGAGCAAAAATGGTATTTTTTCTACCATAGTACCCCGTCAAGATGCCGATTATTTTATAAAAATTGCAGCGCAAAACAAGCTATTTATTTCAAGAATTTGTGAGGTTCGAGGCACTAAGACCTCCAAGGTAAAACGTTGTTTATTAGAGTTTTCCCGTTCTCAGGGTAAGACCCTCACCCAGGAGCTTACCATAGAGATGTCAAGACACAATTACACACAGGATTATAAAAATTTAGTTCGTGATTTTTATGTTAAAATGTAGGAAACTATAAAAGCGGTATTTATATTTACAAAACAATTAAAAATAAGATTATGAAACCTGATTTATTTGAAGCTCCAGATTATTACAATGTTGATGATTTACTTACAGAAGAGCACAAACTAATACGTGATGCTGCTCGAGCATGGGTAAAGCGAGATGTATCTCCCATTATTGAAAAGGCAGCACAAGATGCTGTTTTTCCGGAGTCTATAATTCCTGGACTGGCAGAAATTGGTGCTTTTGGACCTTACATACCAGAAGCTTACGGAGGAACTGGCTTAGATCAAATATCATATGGCTTAATCATGCAAGAAATTGAGCGTGGTGATAGTGGTGTACGCTCTACAGCATCTGTTCAATCATCACTTGTGATGTATCCTATATGGAAATATGGAAATGAAGAGCAGCGCAATAAATACCTGCCAAAATTGGCCACTGGACAATGGATGGGATCTTTTGGTTTAACTGAGCCAGATCATGGTAGTAACCCAAGTGGTATGATCACCAATTATAAAGATATGGGTGATCATTATCTTTTAAATGGAGCAAAGCTTTGGATTTCAAACTCTCCTTTTTGTGATGTTGCCGTAGTGTGGGCAAAAAATGAACAGGGGCGCATACATGGTCTAATTGTAGAAAGAGACATGGAAGGATTCTCAACTCCAGAGACCCATAATAAATGGTCATTAAGGGCTAGTGCAACTGGAGAATTAATATTTCAGGACGTAAAAGTTCCTAAAGAAAACTTACTGCCAAATAAATCTGGATTGGGAGCTCCTTTAGGATGCCTTGATTCTGCCCGTTATGGTATAGCATGGGGTGTCATTGGAGCTGCTATGGATTGCTATGATACCGCTTTACGTTATTCTAAAGAACGAGTACAGTTTGGAAAACCAATTGGAGGATTCCAATTACAACAAAAAAAGCTGGCAGAAATGATTACAGAAATAACCAAAGCACAATTACTATGCCTACGTCTTGGACAACTAAAAAATGAGGGCAAAGCTACATCTGCACAAATCTCTATGGCCAAACGCAACAATGTAGATATGGCACTAAAAATTGCACGCGATGCAAGGCAAATGCTAGGAGGTATGGGTATCACTGGCGAGTACCCAATAATGAGACAT
>Ga0206123_10000592_pt1 | contig 35687 bp, 37 predicted proteins | sample Helgoland_Spring_2_FD_160086 | JGI IMG/M metagenome (GOLD analysis project Ga0206123, IMG submission 160086) | Pelagic subsurface seawater microbial communities from Kabeltonne, Helgoland, North Sea - Helgoland_Spring_Bloom_20160316_1 | ecosystem: Environmental > Aquatic > Marine > Epipelagic ...
AAAACGGTCCTTATTTCACAAATGGCTCAATATCCCAACCAATCGTGCCGATAATAATTTAATGTAATACATTGATCAAAATCAGGGATTCAACAGATGCAATCGAGAATTGTTTTCTACGCCAGTTGGTGCTTTATGGTTTTAAACTTGATTGTTTTTTACGACAAAAAATATCGAATTCATTTAATAAAATCACCTTTTCAGGGTCTAATTCATACTCAGGTGGAATATTTAATTTTTCAATAAAGAAATCCTTTAACACCTCCATATCAGATGGATTAGTAGACCCACAATTTATTAAATAACGATTAAAATATTCATAATTTAGATTATCCTTTCCTTTTAGCATCTTCTTTAAGTTTATTCAATTTATCGACTACAGCTTCGCGAATTAGATCTGAAGTTGTGTATCTATTTTGATTTTCAGTTATAACTGAATCCATCAAATTCTTGAACTGATTCTCCGTTAGTCTGACAATTACCCGTCTTGTTTTTTTCTCTTTCATAACTGTGTTTTTCTATAAATATGTCATACAACTGAAAAAGACATGGAGTCATAAATTATTTTTTGTAGAGGGGTGTAGTTGAGTTTTACCCCCATAAATCATTTAAAGAATCTCTTGTTTTTATATGCCAATTATCAATCCATTTGGGACCCTCAGAGTCAATAATATTATCAGTTAGTACATCACATCCATTTGGTGAAAAGATGTCATCACCAAGTACTATATCGTCTCTACTTGTATAAGTTTCATTAACATCTGTAACCAATTTTTCTAAATCTGCTGGTTCAGAATTTATATGTCTTTTAATTGTGCTAATGGATAACCCTGTTTTTTCTGCAAGTGCTTTCTGAGTGATTTTTAACCCTTGAGATTTTAACTCTTTTTTTGCAGTAATTATCTTTTCGATTGATGTATTACTTCTTCTTTTTCCATTTATTTTACATGCTAAATTTCTTTTTTCTGCGCCTGTTAATTTTGAGTTACTATTGAAATGCACGTACTTGTACTTTTTATTCTTAAATTCATAGTTTTCATCATTTTTAATACTGGAGTAAACGAAAGTAAATAGATCTAAGAGTTTCTTAAATTCCATTGGTGGTTTTCCAAAATAATTATTAATGAAATTAAGGTAAGAAAACAAATAACTTGCCGTTAACTGTGGATTTAAGAAAACCAGTTTATGTATTATAATTGTATAGATACTATGTTTTTTGGTATCTCTTATCTCGCGAGGAAAAGTAACATCCATTTTTTCTGATGCAAATAATTCAACAATTGGATTATTAACCACTACAGGTGTTTTTGTTACAATTTTATCCATAAATTCTTCGAATTCAATATTGGAAAGTGGCTCAATCAATGTATTATTATATTTTTTATTCAATATAGATTGATTGAGCTGTTTTTTAGAAGTGTTTTTTTCTTTACTTAAAGGAATATCAACTGTAATTTCATTCTCATAATTAACGAATGGTTCAGTATCGTATGATAGATACATTGGCCTGCCAAGGTCTTTACATATTACATCAACTTGTTCTTCTTTTAGAATGGTTTCTGTTATAGTATTCCATATATCAAGAAAGTTCTTATTGTCAACTGCATTAGTTAATTTAAAAAATACTGCTATTCCACCAGCACCACTTGAGATACATACTAAAGATACAAGATGACCATATTTTTCAATAAAGTAATGTTTGTATTCTTGTGCGTTAACGACTCCATCAAAATCAAAATATATATAAGAAGATGGTGCAATGAAATTTTTTGTATAATTCTCATCTTCTTTTAAACTACGCTTTTTAACACTGCAGTTTGGAGTAATGTAGTTTAGAAATATTTTCTTTTCCTTATAGGTCTGGTCCCCCTTTAATCTTAGTTCCCTGATCTCATTTATCAGAGATTTTTTAGGGTTGTTTTTAATTAATTTAACTAATTGTGATAAATCAATAGTTTTGCTGGGGATTAGATTAGTAATTCCTTTTTCAAAGTAGCTGAACATTAAAATAATAATCCCCCAAATTTCGATGTGGTGGCATCTACTTTAAGGAGGATAAACATGCTTTATGTGTATTATAATTATCATCCACCAACGATAACCACACGATCTTAAAAGATATAAATCGAATTAAGTATTATTAAAATATAGTAAATAGAATTGACAAAGTCAAATTTGGAAAGAAATATCATTTATTTAAAAAAGTCTCAAATTATTTGGAACCATGTAGAATTATTTTATATCTTTGCATTGATATTTTAATCGAAATGGCAAAAAAAATAATTTATAATTTGACTCCAAACGGACTTAAAAAAAGACAAGAATCTCTTAAAAATTTAGATTTGAAGTCACCTAAAGGGATATATTCTGCACCTCAAAGTGAAATTGAAAAGCTGCCTTCGAATGAGGTATTCGAATATTTAAAATTTAGTAATAGTTGGGGTATTTTCACTCAATTCAAGGATGAGTTAGAGAATGAAAGAAAATTTTTAATACGTGAAGTAGATAAAATCACGGATGTTTCTACTACTAAAATTAAGAGTTCTCAATTTGATATTTATGATGTAATTACTAAACTTCAAATTAGAATTAGTCGCTTCTTGGATTCAATAAATCCAACTTACGATTTTACAATTAACACAACCAATCTTTACCTTAAAAAGGAGGATAGAACTATACAAATACCGTATGAAGTATCAAGAATATACTATATGAATGACGAGGGTTATACTGAAAGAACCATAAAAAGAGTTTTTGGACGTAAAGACTATTCAGATAGTGAAGAAGTTGTGAAGAAGTTGATCATGAAGAATATCGAGGTAGATGGTGTGGAAATTAATAACTCAAAGTTTAGTAATCGTTACATGCCAGATTTGATTGTAACAATCAATGGAGCAAAATGGGTTGTAGAAATTAAACGTAATAAGAGTGACTTTATGAGTACTGCAGTATCATTAGAGTTATGGTCAAAATATAAGTCAACCTATTTTGTGTAGACTTTTTTTAAATTCAAAATACTTGGTCTCAAAAAAACAAAGACTAAGTAATTACTAACGCACCAGAAGGTGCACTAAATTTCATTAAAAATGAACATACGTTTTATGCTACCCCAGCTTTATAGGGGACTTGAAAATCAATTTAATTTAGTTGATTTAAACAGAACCGAGATTGAAAAAAAATCTCCTCAAACCTTAATATTAGATGAATCGTATGATTCTTGCATTATTGGGTTTGATTTAAACACTTCAGCAGTAGTCTATGATTCTCATCTACTAATTGATGAGAAGTGGAGTTATGAAGATGCTGACACTTATAATTTGGATCAGTTTTCAGATGAATGGGCTATTGCTTATGATGAGCAATTTGACATTTTAAATGATGACCAAAAGGGATTGTTAAAAGAAGATGATGCTGATATCATACCCCCAATTTTTACTATTAACACTTTAATATTTTAATCATGAAAAGAAAATTTTTAGAAAGAGCTCATAAAATAGAATTAAAAAAATTAAAAAAAATGAGTTTAAATCCATGGGAGTTTTGTCCATTAACTCCTTTTAAAATTGAAGTTTTATCATCTATTAAAAATGGAAATAACAAAAAATCAAATGCTATACATTTTAATTCTAATATTATTTTAGGTGACACCAAAAATAAAGAAGTTTTGGGAGATGAAATTTTCAACAAATATTATGAAAAAGGATTTACAGATGGAGAAATAGTGGAGCACCATGGTTATATAGACATTACAATGATTAGTGAATTCAGAGTAATACCTGGATATGGACATATATTTTTAACCAATGGAAAAATTATGCCAGTTACTAATTTTATTAAAGTAGCTGCTAATTCTGTAGTAAATAATATTCCAGTATTTTATTACGGAGTTATAGTTGAATTTCACAATTAAAAATAAAATTATGAATAATAAAAATAGTTTAAAATTCATTTTAAAGAATATACATCATATTAAATCTAAAAATACTGATTATACGTTAGAACTTAAAATAAAAGATTTTAAAGGTGAAGAATTGACAAATGAAGTATTTCAAGATTTTAATTTCTTGTTGCATACGATTGAGGCAATATTTAATGAGTTTGACAATGTTTATGAAATCAGGAGTGAGTTCAAATTAAAACCTGAAATTTTAAAAGCATCAGTAATATTAAAAATATTACCAAGGCTTTCAGATAGAATTAGCAACAAAGAAGTCATATTACCATGTGACTTTGAAAGAATTATTCCCAATATTGATTTATTTGATGAAAAATATGGATTAATAATTAAGAGTGATGATGGCAAATCATTAAATCCAATAGTTGACCTTTATATTGAATCAAGCTGTGGCATGCATCTTAATGCAGAAAGTAATAAAGAAATACCTTTTTTGGATTTTCTTGAATTATTTTATCAGGATAAGTCAAAATGGAAATTTAAAAAAAAATCATGATCAAAATACTTGGTCTCAATTAAATAGGACTTTTTAAATGAAACAATCATCACATATTTCATTGTCCGAAGTAGGTCAATACATAAACCGTAAGGACAATCGTTCCATCAAAAAGTGGCTTAGGGATCATCACATCCCAATCCACAAAGACGGTAGGGAATATGTCTTTCGGATACAAGTCGAACATGAAGTCTGGAGACCATTTACCGAAGATTTAGTGAAAAGATATCCAAATTCATGGCAACCACGTTTAGAATCAATCTATGGTGATCAGAAAGAACTATATCAACTTCTTTACCATGATTGTTTGGAATTCGATACTGGATTTGTGCCTTACCAATTTAATCTGGACATTAGCGCTAATAAGGAGCACGAATCCATCTTTCAAGAACTTTATCAATAATGAAATTACCTAATAATTCACATTCTGGAATCAAAATCTACTGTAAAAGATGTAGACAAAATAACACGGGTTGTCGTCACAACGACCACCAAGTGTTCCGGATGTGTTTTATTGATAGAGTTACTGGTAAACACAGAAGTAAATTCCTAAAATCAAAAGTATACGCTGATGCTGTAATTGAAGGAATTGAATTTAGACGGAGAATAGAAAATGGTGTGGAGGAAACGGTTCCTGATCGATCTAAAATGAATATTGCTGAAGCACTCGTTTATTTTGACCAATATCTAAAGGGAGAAACACAATATGCTCATTTAAAAAAAGAGGTTTCAGATAAACATCGTAAGGAGTTAATTAAGTATTGTACGCTTTTTGCTAAATCTTTGAAAAACAACCACAATCTCAGGAAGATGAAACCGGGGAATGTCAGAAATAATGATGTTTCTATTTTCTACAGACAATTGGAGATTAAATACCCTCACCCCAAAACCTTCAACAAGGTTTTAACGAGCATAACTTCTTTCTATAAGTTCTTGATCGAAATCGAAGAGTTAGACATCAAGAATCCATTTAAAAATTGTGTTAGAAAACAAGTGCTTACAGGTGATAATTTGATTTTAACCAAAGATGAGTTTGAGAAAATTATAGCAGCGGTAGAATCAAAGTCTTCATTTCAACAAACAAGAACCAATGGAAGAAGAGATTACGTGTATGCTACTTGGATGACTAACGCATTTAAACTCTTTCTACTTGTTGGAGGACGCAGAGAAGAAGTACTAAGTCTAAAATGGAGTGATATTATACAAGGTAATAACGGAGTGCTGTTTTTTCAATTTAAAAATCTAAAGGTTGAAAGATTAGGGAGTAAAAATGTAAGTAAAAAACTCTCCCCTATTAACGCGGATCTGATGACACTTTTAAAAGAAATGGGGTATGATCAAATGAAAGGTAAAAATGTCAAACTCATCGATCCAGAGAATACGTATACAATTAATACCATCATGGAGAAAGTTTCTCGATCGTTCACCCATTTTAGAAAAGCAGCAGGTATCGAAACTCCATTCACACTAAAACATCTGAGAAAAACATACTTAACTTGGGTATTTCATACCATTGGAAGTGATACCAGATTATTGTCATCTCATACCTCAATGAAAGTTTTAGAAAACCACTACATCAATCCACTTTTATTAAACGTAGAAGAAGAGAAACTAATGAAGATTAAAATATTTGGATAGTCGAATTTTATCTAACACAAGAGTGTAGCACGTATAACACAAAAAGGATTATATATTTGTAACTACTTGAAAATGAACCGATAAAAATATGTGAATTTAGGTGGTAAGGAGTGTTATGAGCCCGACGAGCTACCTGCTGCTCTATCCCGCGATATGTATCTTCAAGGAGTATGGTTTTTATGCCAACTTACTGCCTGTCTGGGCTAAGCCCGCGATATAACAAAATAAATTACTTAGCTTTTAACTCTCGGATCATAACACCGACAAACTTATTTTGGTCTGCAAATATACAATGCTTTTTAGATTAAGCAAGTACTAATAACATAAAAAAAATAAAATATACCCTAAATTACTGCTCTATGGGTGCTGCCTCAAAACCCTCTAATTCCATAGCCTGGAAGGTAGTAGTTACCTGTATTGGATTACAACAAACCTCACAATCCTCAACATAACTAGAGCTAACAGAGGGGTCAAGTAACATAGAGATTTCTTCCCAACAATAAGGGCATTGAAAGTAGTGTTCGTACATATTATAACTTCTTTTCGTTTTTTGCAACTATACATCCCTATTGCAGTTCCTCCAGTTGTTCAGAGACTAGCTCCCACTTTTTCATAGCATCTTCCAACTCTTTCTTCTTTCCCTGGTATGAGTCAAAAAAATTTGGCTGTGCTATGGTAGCCTCATAATTTATAGCAAGCTCAAGGTCTATCTCTTTAATTTCTCGTTCTAGTTTACTAATGGATGCCTCTATTTTACTGAGCCTGTTGGTAAGTGATTTTTGCTTTTTTTGATCTTGGTAAGATTGTTTTCCAGAACTTGCTTTACTAGTTTGGGTAGTTGCAACAACCGTTCGCTTTTCTGCCTCTCGCAGGTTTTGAAGATTACGCTGCTCCAAAAAATACTCAATATCACCCAAATACTCTTTAATTTTGTGATCCTTAAACTCATATACCTTATCGGTGAGCCCTTGCAAAAAATCTCTATCATGGCTTACCACAAGCAATGTGCCTTCAAAATTCATCAAGGCATCTTTTAAAACATTTTTAGACTTAATGTCTAAGTGGTTAGTGGGCTCATCCATCACCAACACATTAAAGGGCTGCAACAATAATTTTGCCAAAGCCAAACGGTTACGCTCCCCCCCACTTAAAACCCTTACATATTTATCTACATCCTCTCCCCTAAACAAGAAAGAGCCTAGTATGTTTCTAACCAAAGGCCTTGTGCGCTCATCTGCGGCGTCCAACATCGTATCTTCTACCGTTTTGGTGCCGTCCAGATAATCTGCTTGGTTTTGTGCAAAGTATCCAATCTGCACATTGTGTCCCAAATTCATGGCACCAGAGTACTTAATCTCATCTACAATAATTTTGGCCAGGGTAGATTTTCCTTGCCCGTTCTGTCCTACAAATGCTATTTTGGTATCTCTCTCAACGCGTAGATCTACACTCCGCAACACCTGGGTATCTCCATAGCTTTTCGATATGTTTTCTGCCTCTATAACCACCTTTCCAGGCACTACACTTACTGGAAATGTTAAAGACATCACACTATTGTCATCCTCATCCACCTCTATTCTATCAATTTTATCAAGTTTCTTTATGAGAGATTGGGCCATGGTAGCTTTACTGGCCTTGGCTCTAAACTTTTCAATCAACTTTTGGGTTTGCTCAATTTGTTTTTGCTGATTTTTTTGAGAAGCCAATTGCTGGGCTCTTAGTTCTTGACGTTGTACCAAATACTTGGTATACGGCTTATTGTAATCATAAATTTTACCCAGTGAAATCTCGATAGTTCTATTGGTAATTGTGTCTAAAAACATTTTATCATGACTTACCACTACAACCGCACCTGCATAATTTTTCAAAAACTCTTCTAACCACAAAATAGATTCTATATCAAGATGGTTGGTAGGCTCATCCAAAAGTAAAATATCGTTGTTTTGAAGCAGTAGTTTTGCGAGCTCTATACGCATACGCCACCCTCCAGAGAAGGTTTCTGTGACTTTGTTAAAATCTGCTCTTTGAAATCCTAAACCCTGTAAAATACGCTCTGTCTCCCCTTGGTAATTATAACCACCTAATATCTCATATTGATGCTGTACATCGTTTAAATCTATCATCAGCTGGTTATAACTACTGCTTTCATAGTCTTCTCTGGTGGCTAGCTGTGTATTAATTTCCTCTAGCTGAGTTTCTAGTTTTTTTATTTCTGTAAAAGCCTCGTAAGATTCCTCCAAAACGCTGCGCCCTTTGGTAAAATCAATATCTTGTTTTAGAAAACCTATAGACACGTCTTTATCCATGGCAATAGCACCTTGGTCATACTCTTGTTCTCCAGAAATAATTTTAAGTAGGGTAGATTTTCCGGCGCCATTTTTACCCACAAGCCCCACCCGGGTCCCGCCAGATAGTTGAAATGTTATATTTTCAAACAAATAAGTTCCTTGAAAAGAAACAGATAGATTGTGTATATTAAGCATAGTTTATTGTGATGATCTCTTTAAAGAAATGCACTATTTGAATTTGCAAAGATGCTTATTTTTGTAGTGCAAAAAAAACAAAATTGGCGCAATGAAAGGGAATAAATTATACAGCATTTTTACGGGTAAATGTCCCGTTTGTCATAGCGGTGATATGTATAAATACAAAACAGCATACAGCATTTCTAAAAGCCTGAAAATGCATGAGTATTGCCCACATTGTAAGACCAAATTTAAAATAGAGCCTTCGTTTTTCTATGGGGCTATGTATGTAAGCTACGCCGTTGGTGTAGCAGTTGCAATGGCTGCCTTTACCATTGCATATGGCATGATGAGCCTTGGCCCAAAAGCCTCTTTTGTGGCCATTTTAATAACCCTTCTTGTGTTGTCTCCTCTGATCACAAGAGTATCAAGAAACATTTGGATAAATTTTTTCTTTTCTTTTGACAAGGGTAAGGTCTAAAAATTAGAAATAGAAAGCCAAATAGTACCCTATGCAAATCTTTTAATATCTATAAGCTCAGGAATCTGAACATCGTTTTCTAAATAATCGTAAAGATGCCCAGCAAGCCCGGGAGCCATTGTGAGTCCTCGGGTGCCCAAACCGTTTAAAAAAGAAACGCTCTTTGAATTTTGCAAGCAACCAACAAGTGGTTTTCTATCTTTTACCGTTGGGCGTATGCCAGTAACTTGATCTACAACGCTAAAATCACAAGTAATCATTTTGCTGAGTTTTGCTGAAATTTCCTCGCAGGCCCCTAAGGTGGTATTTGTAGAATAATCATCACGGCCATAACTAGCTCCTACCTTATACAAATCATCTCCCAGGGGGATTACCATTACAGGACCTTTCAAAATAGCCTCACTTTGTAAATCAGGAGCCTTTATGATGATGTATTCTCCTTTATTACCAACAAAAACTTTTTTTCCATGTGGGGAAACATCTATCGTAAAGTAGGGATTGTGCACTACCCCAGAGCCTTCTGCAAAAACAATCTTTGCCGCCCTAACATCTTTGTATTGCACTGTTGTTTTAGTAACTACCAACTCCTGGTAATCAAACTGCGCTTGAATTAATTGATTGTGGTTTTTTAAAAAGTCTTGGTAGGTTTTTAGTAAAGCATAAGGCTTCATGATACTAGCCTGTGTAACAGCTCCCAAACCAAAGGAGGCATTAATGGCAGTGTTTTTGTTTTTTAAAATCTCGGGAGATAAAAACCTAGACAAGATTTCTTTATCACAGGCCACCATCCAGTTATTTTGCTCCTCAATGCTAGCTAAAATTCTGTGAATGGCCACCCCAGAGAGTACCTGTTGGCCAATATCCCTTGCCAAAGATTCATAAAAGGGTGCGGCTTTCAAAACAAACTCTACCGTGTTCCAGGCTGGGGTAAAACGTTTTAAAACCGTTGGGTTTAAAACGCCTCCAGATACTTTTGTAGCGCCTTGTTTAGGGTTGTCAATAACCACAAAAGATTTGCCCTTATCACGCAAGGTTTTAGAGAACACAAGCCCTGCTATACCCATACCCACTATTATGTAATCAACATGTTTCACAACGTAAAGATACTAGTATAGGCCATAAAAAAAACCCAAAACAATAGTTTCGGTTTTTTTAATATCTATGTGCTGTACATTCTTTATTGATAGGCCACCACAGCATCAATGGGTCCAACCTGAGCGTTGTAGGCAAGGTTATCTGCAGAGACATACATGCCAATTAATGTTAGGTTTTCCTTGACATAATCTGCAGGGATTGTAGTGTTGTAGGTAACGGAGTATTCTTCAAGGGCTCCAGCTGCGGCAATATCATCTCCAAGAGGTGCAGATAAAGACTCGCGCAAGGTGTGATTATGCTCAAAGTTTGGAATTGGGTTTCCTAAACCAAAATAAGGACTCGTTGGATCTTCATTGTAATAGTTTTCTTGATCGTATAAAATTCCATCTTCAAGCAAATACACCACTAGTTTATCTCCAGGGTTTATCCCAGTTTCAGAAACCACATTTACCTGTGTAATTAATTGATCACCATCTAAGGTAGAGGTAAAAGAAACAGCAGAGGTGGTAGTAGCGCCTGCATTTTCTAGAGCGTCTGAGATGAAATAAGGTGCAAACCAAAATTGTGACCTATCTATGCGTGCTTGTGGTAACCCGTCTATCTCAAAGGCATCTCTTAGAATTTCAACATTATCAAAATGCATGGGGTCTGGATTAGAATTTGCGGTAATATGGATGGCTACAATTGCTAAATCATCACTCTCAAGTGCTGCCTCTTCAATAGCAGCAGCTACACTCGGGCAAAAGCCGCACCAAGTACCTGTGTAATCCTCCAAAACCACTTTACGTTTTGGGATAATTACACTAAAAATTTCTGGTGTTGTAGAAACCTCCACTCCATCTTCTACATAGGTAGCATAGGCCACAAAGTCACCCACCTGGCTGGAGGAAAACACATTTGAGTCAATAGCTTGTCCATCTACATAAAACTGAGCTTGTTGGGTTACATCAACCCCCTGCTGCGATATTACAGTAAAGGGTATTTCTTGGTTTCTAAGAGATGTGGGCCTTACAAAATTTTGGACGGTAATCTCAGTAGTTTCTTGACCTAGAGGAATGTTTTCTTCTGTCCTACTACAGGATACAAAAAGTAACACAGCCATTAAAAAGGCGCTTGTTGAAAGTAAAATTTTCTTTTTCATCTTTTTTTTTTCATTACAAATATAATAGAATAAATCCCCAACCCATATTTTGTTAAGTGCCAAATTATCACATATCTCTCATAAATCTGTAAAATATTTCCTAATATTGCTCAAAAAATTAAACGAATGAAAATGAAAAATCTTACAATAATTGTTAGCTTATTTTTCTCAGTAGCCCTTATGGCACAACAAGAACTTCCTACTGTGGAGCTAACAACTCTGAAAGGGGAGCCAACAAGTATCCAAAAAACAGCCAACAAAGACGGGGTAACCATAGTCTCTCTATGGGCCACTTGGTGTGTACCCTGTATTAAAGAACTGGATGCCATAAGTGATATTTACCAAGATTGGATTGAAGAAACTGGTGTTTCTCTCATCGCAGTATCTGTAGATGATAGCAGAACGGTTAGAAGAGTAAAATCACTCATAAACGGAAAAGGATGGGAGTATGAAATTCTTTTAGATACAAATAATGATTTAAAAAGAGCCTTAGGCGCCTCCTCTATACCACTGACCATTGTTATTAAAGATAATAAAATTGTCTACAGACACTCAGGATACAGTCCTGGGGCAGAATATGAATTGTATGAAGAAGTAAAAAAGTATACTTTAAAATAAAAGTCTCACACAGGCTTACCATAACCGCAAAAAATTTCAACATTTATGAAATACTTACTCCTTGCAATCGCAATTTTAACTACCACCTTATCTTTTTCACAGACTACAGAAGAGGGATATTTCTTTGGCGGTTTTGAATCAAACTCACAGTGGCTCTTGTATGACAAAGGACTTAATTTTGAGCAACCAAACGATGCTTTTAGAGCAAACAACTATTTGCAACTCTCCTATGCTTATAAAAATTTTACAGCTGGGGTGCAATATGAATCATACCTTCCAGATGCCCTTTTGGGATACTCTACCGCTTTTTCAAACGGCAACGGTGTAGCTACGTATTATCTCAATTATAAAAATGAGAAAGTAGATGTTACGGGTGGTTATTTTTATGATCAGTTTGGTAGTGGTCTTATTTTTCGTTCTTGGGAAGAAAGACAATTGGGTATCAATAATGCCATTAAAGGGGTAAGAATTAAGTACAACCCCACAGATTATCTTGACTTTACAGCCCTTTATGGACAGCAAAGAATTGGGTTTGAACTCTCAGAAGGCGTCCTTCAAGGTTTTGACGCCAACATTGACATTAGCCGAGGATTATCCATAGAGAATATTGATATAAAAATGGGGGCTAGTTATGTAGGAAGATACCAAGATGTAGGAACCCAGCTTGAGTTACCAAGCAATGTAAATGTTGTGGGAGGAAGGCTAGATGTTGTAAAAGGCAATTTTTATGGCGCCCTTGAAGTAGCCTCAAAATCAAAAGACGCCTTGTTTTTTGAGGGTCAATTAGTTTCACCAAAACTATATGATGGGACAGCACTTCAATTAAATGTAGGGTATGGACAAAAAGGATTAGGAATCAATGGTACTTTTAGAAGGTTAGAGAATTTTAACTTCTTTGCAGATAGACAAGCAGCTGGCAATCAATTTAACGACCAAGTGGTAAATTATCTTCCAGGACTTACCAAACAACAAGATTATTTACTGACCAATATTTATGTTTACAACCCACAACCAGCCCTTGTAATAGAAAATGCAGAACAGCGCGCCGGAGAACTAGGAGGGCAAATAGATCTGTATTACTCTATCAAAAAAGGAACACCACTGGGAGGAAAATATGGAACTAAAATAGCAGCAAACTTTGCTTATTTTGGCGGATTGGATGCAGAGTATAACATAGCTAACAGATTTTACAAAGCAAAATTTCTAGGGTCTGGAGATAGGTTTTACAGAGATATTAATATGGAGGTAAAGAAAAAATGGTCTAAGACCTTTAGCACGGTATTTACCTACCAAAATGTATTTATCGATAAATCCATTGCCCTTGGTGGGTTTTTAGGTACTCAAGGAGAAATTAGGTCTAACGTAGGTGTTGTAGAGGGCACCTATAAACTAGAGGCCGGAAAATCAATACGAGCCGTTGGACAACACCTTTGGACCAAGCAAGATCAAAAAAATTGGATGGCCTTCGTACTTGAGTACAATTTCAATTCAAACTGGGCAGTATATGCTTATGACAACTGGAATTACAGAGCGATGGGATATGATGGAGAAGATTCTCAAACTCATTACTACAGCCTTGGAGGTAGTTATACCAAAGGCACCTCTCGCGTATCTATGAATTATGGAAGACAACGTGGGGGTCTTATTTGTGTAGGTGGTGTATGTAGGTTTGTGCCAGAGAGCAATGGGGTGAGCGCAACGGTAAACATAGCATTTTAAAAAAACTATCGTTATAAAAAAAGGGCCAATGATTTTTCATTGGCCCTTTTTTTGGTACTTAATTATGTGTTATTTTTTGACAATTTTAATTGTTTTAGCAGCGTTTTGATCGTTTACAACCCTGACAAAGTACATCCCAGCAGGTAAATCTCCCAAAGGCATTCTATTTGTTTGTGTATTGATTCGCTTCTTTTTTACGCTTCTTCCTCTTTTGTTGTAGATTGTTAAGGTGTAACTCTCAGAGGATCTTGACTCTAAATAATCACCCACTAGAGTAGATGAAAGGTTAAAGTCTGAAAACCCGTTATCAGCAACCCCAAGTGTGGGATCAAACCTGTAAGTGATTAAAAAATCATTTCCAAGCTCGGTAGTACCAGCTTGATCTGTTTGGTAGAATCTAAAGTTAAAATCCATTGGACTGTCGTTGTCCAAAGAGTTGACTAGATGGTTTCCTGGGGGTGTTTGTGAACCCGCATCTATAAACACACTACCATTGTTTGGGAATTTTTGACCAACAACAATATCTGTATAACAAAGGCCAAAACAAATTTCAAAAGAAGATCCATCTGCATTCACTGCGCTAACAAATTCTGCTTTCATAAAAATTGGTTCAGTATTTTGGTTAGCAACAAAAAACTCATAATAGCCTGCAGGGTCACCCACTTGTCCTGGACCAAAATTAGCTACAGTACCACTTTCAACAGCCATCCCATCTATGTCTAAAAATGTAAATTGTGCATTTGCTGAGGTTACAGCTATACACAGAGCGAATAATAAATGTTTGAATTTCATATTTTTTTTTGTTGTAAATATATAAAGAATCTTTAAACTTAAATATAAATCTGTTTTGTTGACAGCTCTGTATGAAAATTTTAACGTTTTAAACCTAGGAAATAATGAAATTATTTTTACTTTTAAGAAAAATGAAAAAAATGAAAAAGAAAATTTATTTAGGCATATTGATGTCCTTTTTTGGGCTTTGTTCTTTTGCTCAAACAATAGTGAGCACAACCCCAGAGAATCGAAAAGTTATATTAGAGGAATTTACTGGTATTAATTGTACGTTTTGCCCTCAAGGACATGCTATTGCTCAAAACATACAAAATAACAACCAAGGAGATGTTTTTTTGATAAACATTCACTCAGGATCATTCGCAAATCCAAACGGAAGCCAACCAGATTTTAGAACCCAATGGGGGCAAGCCATTGATAATCAAAGTGGCCTGATAGGATATCCTGCTGGTACTGTAAATCGTCAAAACTTCCCCGGCCAAGAACAAGGTAACAATGGTACCACAGCTCTTTCTAGAGGGCAATGGGCAGGCGCTGCTAACGCTGTGCTTGGAGAAAACTCTTATGCAAATACTGCGGTTAATGCAGTGGTAGATGTACAAACAAGAATAATGACTGTTGATGTAGAGGCCTTCTATACAGATAACAGCCCAGTTGCGACCAATAAATTTAATGTTGCCGTTTTACAAAACAATACACTTGGTCCTCAAGTAGGTGGTAATATGGGTAACAGCTATGTCCATCAGCACAGGTTGATAGATCTTCTAACTGGACAATGGGGTGAGGATATCACCAACACTACTTCTGGCTCTTTATTTAGCAATCAGTACGTGTACGCCATACCTGATGATATCAATGGAATCCCCGTGAGAATAGAAGACCTAGAGGTGGTTGTATTTATCTCTGAAACTACCCAGTTTATTGTTAGCGGCAATGGAACACTACCCACATACACTGGGATTTCTTCAAATGATATTAATTTAAAATCTATTTCTGATGTAAATCCTACCTGTCTTGGAACTATTTCTCCTGTTATCAGTATTGAAAATCTTGGAGCAAATCAAGCTACAACTCTTGATATAACCTATAGTGTTAACCAGGGACCCTCTCAAGTTTATAACTGGACTGGAGATCTTTCTACATTCCAAGAAGAAGAAATTACATTACCTGCAATAGCATTCACACAACAAGCTACCAACACCCTTACCATATCAGTTGCCAGTGATGATGTAAATGAAAATAATGAGGGTGCTACCTCATTTGATGCAGTGCTGGAAACAATAGGTACCATCATTCTAACTTTTGACACAGATACCTTTGCTCACCAAAATTCTTGGGACTTTAGAGATTCATCAGGAAATATTATAGAATCAGAGAGTTACACTTCCTCAGATGACAATCAACTCTTTAGTTACAGGTTTAATTTTGATGCAGATTGCCTAGAATTTAATATGTATGACACTTCTGGAAATGGTATATTAGGTAGTGGCGATGGAGTATCACTTGAAGATGGTAATGGTCTTGTAATATATGCTTTAAACGGTGATATTGGTTCTGGATTTTCATTACAGTTTAACTCAGACGGAGTACTTGGCCTTGAAGACAATGATTTTACGTCCATTGAAGTGTTTCCTAACCCTGCAAGTTCAGTGTTACAAATTTCAAACGTTGAAAATACAACTATCGAAATTTATACTATTCTAGGTCAGGTAATGTTTACCAAAGAAAATACTTTCAATCAAGAGACAATTGATGTTTCTAGCTATAAATCTGGAACTTATTTTATTAAAATTTCTAAGGGAGCATTCACAACAACTAAGAAATTTACTGTTTTGTAAAAAAATTATACTTTTCACTAAAAGCCCTAACAACATTTTAGGGTTTTTTTTATTCAAAAAGAAAAACTTTAAGAATCATTAAAAACTCTTTTTAAAAAATAATACTTAGCTTAGCAAAAAAAAACAATTATGAAAAAGAAAATTACTCTAGGCGTACTGCTGTCCTTTTTTGGATGCTGCGCTTTTGCTCAAACCATTGTAACAACAAACCCTGAGAACAGAAAGGTTATCCTGGAAGAATTCACAGGTATTAATTGTACGTTTTGCCCTCAGGGACACGTTATTGCACAAACCCTACAAGACAACAACCCAGACAATGTATTTTTAGTGAATATCCACTCTGGTTCTTTTGCAAATCCAAGTGGAAGCCAACCAGATTTTAGAACCCAATGGGGGCAAGCCATTGATAATCAAAGTGGTCTGGCAGGTTATCCAGCTGGTACTGTTAACCGCCAAAACTTCCCTGGGCAAGAACAAGGTAATGCAGGAACAACAGCTCTTAGCAGAGGTGCTTGGACAGCAGCTGCAAATACCATTTTAGCAGAACAATCCTATGTGAATGTTGGTGTAAATGCATCTTTAAATGTTCAAACTAACATCATGACTATTGATGTAGAGGCCTTCTACACAGCAAATAGTCCAGAGGCTACCAATAAATTCAATGTAGCTATTTTACAAAACAATACACTAGGTCCTCAAGTAGGAGGAAATATGGGAAACAATTACAATCACCAACATAGATTAATTGATCTGGTTACAGGACAATGGGGTGTTGATATCACAAACACAACAGCAGGTTCTCTGTACAGCAACCAGTTTAATTATCAGCTTCCAACAGATGTGAATGGAATTCCTGTGGAATTAGGAGAAATTGAAGTCGTTGTATTTGTAACAGAAACAACACAATTAATACCTAGTGGTAGTGGAACCTACCCAACCATTACTGGACTTGACAATGCAAATGATGTAAATTTAAGATCTGTAGCAGATGTTGCACCTACCTGCGCAACTGTAATTACTCCTGTAATTAACATTCAAAATACAGGACAAAATGAAGTGACAAGCGTTGATATAACTTATGATGTTAATGGTGGTAGCTCACAAACTTATACCTGGAATGGTAGTTTAGTATCGCTACAAAGCACAGATATTGAGCTTCCAGAGGTAGCATATGCTCCACAAGCCTTAAACACCATAAATGTAACTATAGCAAGTGATGATTTCAACGACAACAACCAAAGCTCAACTAGTTTTGAAGGGGCAGTAGAAACCGCTGGTACGATAGATTTAACTGTAACTACAGACAACTGGGCAGAAGAAGTATCCTGGGAATTCAGAGACTCTGCAGGTACAGTGCTTGAATCAGATAGTTACAACCAAAACTCAGATGACCAAACAACCTTCGAGTATAGATTTAATTTTGATGATGACTGTATTACCTTCTCTGCTTTTGACACCTACGGAGATGGACTTACTGTTGGTGGTAATGGAGGTATTGAAGTTAAAGACGCCAACGGTGTAGTGGTGTATCCATTCAATGGAGATTATGGTTCTGGATTTTCTGTAGAATTCAATTCAAACGGAATCCTAAATGTGGGAGACAATGATTTTGCAACCATAGCATTATACCCTAACCCAACCAGTGATGTGTTAACTATCTCAAATATTCAAAATGCAACTATTGAGATATACAACCTACTTGGTCAAGTAATGACAATCAAAACAAACAGTAGTAATCAAGAAACAATTGATGTTTCTGGATATGCTGCAGGCGCTTACATGGCTAAAATATCCAGTGCGGGTATAACATCAACCAAGAAATTTGTAGTTGTAAAATAACCACACCCCTAATATTAAAAATGCCCTAACTATGTTGGGGCATTTTTTATGTCTTATTATTTTTATTTCTGTTAGCCTTTAAATTTTAGCGGCAAATGAACTACGGTTTTTGTGTCAAAAAATGCTTCTTTGTAAAAAGAAGATATTGGATATATAGTGGCCTTTGGAAACAAGGCCAACTCTTGAGTTAAATCTCCTCCTTTAAGATAAAGAATACCGTTTTTAAGATCGTGGTTTGATTTTTTTGCAACCCGATTTTTTACCCATCCTACAAAGGTTTCCATCTGGGCCACTGCCCTACTGACAATAAAATCATACTGCCCTGTAACAGTCTCTACTCTGGCATTGGTAACTCTAACATTTTGAAGTTCTAAACCCGCTGCTACTTGCTGTACTACCTTAATTTTTTTACCTATACTATCTACCAAATGAAACTGAACCTCTGGAAATAAAATAGCTAGCGGAATCCCCGGAAATCCGCCACCGGTTCCAACATCTAGTATAGAACTTGCTGGTAAAAACGATTGTATTTTTGAAATAGCCAATGAATGGAGTACATGACGCATGTAAATCTCATCAATGTCTTTTCTAGAAACCACGTTGATTTTTAAATTCCAATCTTTGTAAAGGCTAGATAGCAACTTAAATTGAGAAATTTGATGGGCTGTGAGCTTAGGGAAATAATGAAGTAATTCTTCCATTGTTAGGTTTAAAAAGTAAAAATAGGCTTTCTTTTATAACTTTTTAATTTTCAATAGACCTTTTAGGCAATAGATGTTTATTTTTGATTATCAATCAATACATATCTTATGTTGACAAATAACCCATTAAAGTTTTCAAGACTTGATTCTGGAAAATTTTTCAAAACGTTAAACAAGCGAGTAAACTTATACTTCAAAGACAACAATATTCAAAGAACTGGGAACTGGAAACTGCACCTAAAAACTATTATCATGTTCTGCATATACCTGGTTCCATATTTTCTATTTTTAACACTTGAGTTGTCAACTTGGGTGCAAGTTTTACTAACAATGGTTATGGGTATTGGTATGGCTGGTATCGGTATGAATGTAATGCATGATGCAAATCATGGTGCCTACTCGTCAAAAAAATGGATCAATAAAGTTCTAGGGAGCAGTATTTATATATTGGCCGGAAATGTATACAACTGGCAAGTACAACATAATGTGTTGCACCACACCTACACCAACATACATGGCCATGATGAAGACTTAGAGGCTGGTAGAGTTCTTAGATTCTCCAAACACTCCAAGTGGCATAAACTGCATAAATTTCAGCACTATTATAGTATCATATTATACGGCTTACTTACTTTTAATTGGGCAATAACCTCAGATTTTTTACAAACAAAAAGATATTTAAAGCGCAAACTATCATTTGGAAAATTCCCAAAACCCTCGGCACAATGGGGTACTTTAATACTAACTAAAATAATCTATTTTTCTATTTGGCTTGTGATACCAATACTATTTTTTGATATCGCTTGGTATAAAATACTCGTTGGATTTTTTATAATGCACTATGTAGCAGGAGTAATATTGAGTATCGTATTTCAACTAGCCCATGTAATCGAAGCAGCAGATATGCCACTTCCTGAGCCTTCTGGAACCATGAAAAATACTTGGGCAATACACCAGTTATTTACCACGGTAAACTTCTCTACTAAAAACAGAATCATGAATTGGTTTACAGGTGGATTAAACCACCAAGTAGAACATCACATCTTCCCAAACATTAGTCATGTTCACTACACAAAAATTTCAAAAATAGTGCGAGAAACAGCCCAGGAGTTTAACTTACCCTACAACGAGTATAAAACCACCAGAAAAGCTATTATAGCACATTTTAGACACCTTAAACACATGGGGCAACAACCAGCCTTGCATGCATAATATCATGAATCAAAAACTTTCTACCAGAATAAATAACATGGCTACCTCTGCAACATTAGCCATGGCAGCAAAAGCAAGAGAACTAAGACAAGCAGGTGAACATATTATAGGGTTGAGTCTCGGAGAGCCAGACTTTGAAGTGCCTGAGTTTGTTAAAGATTCAGCCATTAAAGCTGTAGAAGATAATTATCATTCCTACACACCTGTAGATGGGTATGCAGACCTTAAACAGGCCATAATACATAAGTTTAAAAGAGATAATAACCTTTGCTATACTGCATCTCAGATAGTAGTATCTACTGGGGCCAAGCAATCTCTTTATAATCTTGCGCAAGTATTATTAAACCCGGGAGACGAAGTTTTATTACCAGCACCCTACTGGGTTAGCTATAGTGATATTTCTAAAGTTGCTGGCGGTGTACCCGTAGAGATAAAAACATCTATAGATACAGATTTTAAAGTTACTCCCCAAGAACTTGAAATGGCTATTACCCCAAAAACAAAAATGATGATTTACAGTAGCCCATGTAATCCAAGTGGGTCTGTGTATAGTACTCAAGAGCTAAGAGCCCTGGCAGATGTTTTGGTTAAATACCCAGATATTATTGTAATTAGTGATGAAATTTATGAACATATAAACTTTACCCAACAGCATGCCTCTATGGCCCAATTCCAAGACATGTATGACCGCACAGTTACTGTTAATGGTCTCTCAAAAGCGTTTTCCATGACAGGGTGGAGAATTGGGTATATGGGCGCCCCTGAGTATATAGCCAGAGCTTGTAATAAAATGCAAGGTCAAGTAACAAGTGGCGCTAATTGTATTGGTCAAAAAGCTGCCGTTACTGCCCTTGAGCACTCTCCAAGTAAAATCAAATACATGATAGATGCATTTAAGGAAAGACGCAGCTTGATTTTGGGCTTACTTTCAGAGATAGATGGATTTAAAATTAACGTGCCTCAGGGTGCCTTTTATGTGTTTCCAGATATTTCTTATTACTTTGGAAAAACACTTAAAGGAACTCAAATAAATAATGCAACAGATTTCTCTCTCTTTTTATTGGAAAACGCAAAAGTAGCTACTGTAACCGGGGAGGCTTTTGGAGATCCTAATTGTATCCGTATCTCTTATGCGGCATCTGATGATGACATCACAAATGCTATTAGGCAAATAAAAGAAGCATTGCTTGAGTAGCTTCCTTATTTTTCAAACAAAAAAAGCACTGAAAAATCAGTGCTTTTTTTGTTTGGGATAGAAATTCTTACTGTACTATTAAGCTTTTGTTTACTGTTCCATTTGGTGTTGTAATACTCACAATATAACTTCCACTTGTTACAATAGGATCTATTGTAAAGGTGTTTTGTGAAACTGTTTTTGTATACACAACACTACCTAAGATATTATAAACAACAACACTAGCAGAGATTGTATCCAAGGCTAAGGTTATATGTATATCAGATCCTGAGCTAGGGTTTGGATAGATGGTAAAATCTATGCCTGTAGTCTCACCAACAGTTAATGAACATTCCATTACCTCAGCGTTTGCAGCAGTGGGTATTGTATTTGTAAATGTTGACAGGTTTGAGATAGGCCAAATATCATTAATAAGTAGGGTGTTATCTGCACCAATTAAACAATAAGTAGGATAGGCTGTAATACCAAGATTAGCATCTACAGCACCTGCTCCACCATCTGCACTAACAGCTGGAGCATGGTTGAAATCTCCACCATAGGCATTTTCAAATGCAATTACCTCTGCATCGCTATCTGTACCATTGTTTATAGAAATCATAAATAAGTTTCCTTGATTACAGCCATAGGTGTCATGAAATTCATTAAAAATGGGGGTGGTTACTTGACAAGGTCCACAGGTATCAAAGAAAAAGTCGAGATAGACATATTTTCCTTGAGATGTCAAATCATAAAGATTCCATGTATTGCCATCTGTATCTGTAACAGTAAAATCGTCTACGACCTCCCCAACATTATAGTTTTGAACTTGGGCAGTACTAACTGAACTAATAAGCACCAAAATAGCACTGAGTATAAATTTTTTCATATTTTTTTTTACTAAAGTAATACTAATTGTGAATCTTTATTTAAAAAATGAGGTTAAAGTGAGAATTTTAACACCTTATCACAAGCAAAAAAAGGGATTTTTCAAGAAATTAAAAATTTGTTTTTTTAGTAGTAACTTTGCTGTGTAAACAAAAAATTACCACAATTATGGCAAAAATTCTACTATTAGGAGCCGGAGAATTAGGAAAAGAGTTTGTGATTGCAGCACAAAGATTAGGACAATATGTAATTGCTGTAGATAACTATAAAAATGCACCTGCTATGCAAGTCTCTCATGAGTTTGAGGTCATAAATATGCTTGATGGAGCCGCTCTTGATGCGATAGTTTTAAAACATAAACCAGATTATATTGTTCCGGAGATAGAGGCCATTAGAACAGAGCGTCTTTATGCTTACCAAGAACAAGGATATACTGTAGTTCCCTCAGCAAAAGCGACCAATTACACCATGAATAGAAAAGCCATTAGAGATTTGGCTGCTAAAGATCTAGCATTGCAAACTGCCCCATACACCTATGCGAGTTCTGCTCAAACCCTTAGAGAGGCCGTTGCACAAATTGGAATGCCTTGTGTGGTAAAGCCCTTAATGTCTTCAAGCGGGAAGGGACAAAGCACAATTAAAACCCAAGCAGATATAGATAAGGCTTGGGCTTATTCTCAGCAGGGGTCAAGAGGAGATGTAGCAGAGGTTATTGTAGAAGCCTTTATTGATTTTGATTATGAAATTACCCTATTAACAGTCACCCAACATACTGGTCACACTCTATTTTGCCCACCAATTGGCCACAGACAAGAAAGAGGAGATTATCAAGAGAGTTGGCAACCCGCCCTTATGGATGACCAACATCTAAAAACAGCACAAGAAATGGCTGAAAAAGTTACCGCTGCCTTAACTGGAAATGGCCTTTGGGGTGTAGAATTTTTTGTTTCTAATAAACACGGAGTGTATTTCTCTGAACTCTCTCCAAGACCTCATGATACCGGAATGGTAACCCTGGCAAACACTCAAAACTTTAATGAGTTTGAATTGCATTTAAGAGCTATTTTGGGATTGCCAATTACAGAAATAACCCTAGAGAGAACAGGCGCTAGTGCTGTGCTATTGGCAAGTAAAGATTCAGAAAATCCATATTTTGAAAATCTTGAGGTTCTAGCTAACAGTCCTAAAACCGACTTTAGACTTTTTGGGAAACCCACTTCAAGACCCTTTAGAAGAATGGGAGTTGTGGTTTGTTATGATGCTTTAAATAGTGATGTAACAGCCATCACCCAAAAGGCAAAAGAGTTGGCTCAAAAGGTAAAGGTCCTGCCCTAATTTTCTTCTTTTTTTAGCTCAGTAAGGGTTTTATAGAAATCTTCTTGCTGGGGTCTATACTCTGGAATTGTTCTTAAAGGAGATACTTCTTTTAGGGTTTGCAAACAGTCTTTTGGAAGGTTTTGGTATAGTTTTGTACCCGCTGTTTTCCAGGCTAGCATCTGCTCTGATACTTCTTTAATAGCCTTGGCTGGATTTCCAACAATAAGTTGTCTTGGGGCAAACACACTATCGGCTTTTACAAAAGCCATAGCACCTACAATGCAATCCTGGGCAATAACCGCGCCATCCATTATTACGCTATTCATACCTACCATAGTGTTACGGCCTAAATTAGCACCATGAATAATTGCCCCATGCCCCACATGAGCTCCTTGTTGTAGCACTATAGATTTACCAGGAAACATGTGCACGGTGCAGTTTTCTTGGACATTCACACCATCTTCAAGGATAATTTCACCCCAATCGCCCCTAATGGCAGCTCCAGGGCCTATGTAACAGTTTTTACCAATAATAACATTACCGGTAACAGCCGCTAATGGATGTACAAAACTAGATGCATGTACTACAGGAATATGGCCTTTAAAAGAATAAATCATTTAAATGTTTTTAAAGTCTGTTTGGTAAAATCACTAAGTACTAATCTTCCCGAAATAGCTGCACGATCTTTCAGCAGGGTATCCCAGTGTTCTGTACCAGCCCACATTACTTTTTTCATTTCAGCCATTGCCTCGGGGTTATACCTACATAAGTTTTCTGCCAATAATTGTACGGCAGTATCTAAGGCCTGGGTAGATTCATGCACACTAGCATACAGTCCTTTTTGTTGGGCCCACTGAGCATCATAGAAGGTATTGGCATCTATGGCAATTTGAGACATCCCAGCAAGGCCTAATTTACGCGCTACCGCAGGGCCTACTACAAAAGGGCCAATCCCAACATTTAACTCACTTAGTTTTATAGAAGCAAACTTACTGGCCATACAATAATCAGTGGCACTAGCAAGACCTACTCCACCTCCTACTGTTTTACCTTGTATGCGACCAATAATAAACTTAGGGCATTTACGCATCGCATTAATAACATTGGCAAAACCACTAAAGAAAATACGTCCTGTTTCTTGGTCATTGATACTAACAAGCTCTTTAAAACTAGCCCCTGCACAAAAGGTTCTGTCTCCGCCACTTTTTAGTATAAGTACTTTTACAGCGTCATTTTCTCCAGCTTGAGTTATGCTATCTGCTAATTTAGCGAGCAAATCTCCAGGCAAGCTATTGTGAGCTGGGTGGAAAAACTCAATGGTTGATATGCCGTCTTTTATAGTATGTTTTACGTAAGGTGCTGTCATAATTTTAGTTCAAAAAAAGAATGTTAATATACCTACTGATCCAGCAGATCAAACTGCTCAAAATGATGATTTAAATGTTTTCTCTCCAATAAATACCACTGGTATTTGTTGAGGTGTCCAAAAACAAGGTTTTTTAATACCCCATCTGGATGCTTTGCAAAGAAATCTAAATATCGATCCCTTTGCTCTAAAAGCTTGGCCACGGCGGTATCTAAATCTGGATGCACCAAAGTAGCTAAGGTATCTTTTTCTAGATGTGGAAAGCTAGAATTTTCTGGAAATTTTTCATAGTTGTATAAACTATCTTGGATTTTTTCCAGGTGTGGCTCTGGTGTTTTAATATCAAAATCTTGCAACTCACCAGAGGCTATCTTATAGGTATATTCTAGATGTTCTACCATGTGTTGGGGTGTCATTATTCCCCATTTTGGCTTAGAATTTTGAGTAAGTTTAGCCAAACAAGATTCTATTACAGGGGTGGTTAACTCTACAAAAACCTCTTGCTTTTTTTCTACCATGGTCAAAATGGTTGCAATACACACCAATGGATCTTCTTTTTGAGCTGTTTTTGGAAGCAATGCATTGGCTTTATCAACATTGGCATCAAACACCTCAACATACCATTTTACAATACCACTTGGATGTTCTTTACCTCTAGAATCCCTATCAACTTTTTGTTTACAGGTTAACCTCACATACAAAGTATCATTGTTATAGATAGGACGTAAAAAACGAATTTCCTCAAGCCCATAGTTTGCTGCCACAGGACCTTTATTTGGGTATACAAATAAGCCTGCGGCCATAGAAATAATAAAATATCCATGTGCAGTTCTCTTTTCAAAAATACTGCCATCAAGACTTGTGATGTCTGTATGTGCGTAGAAATGATCCCAGGTGATATTTCCAAAGTTTACGATATCTGTGTCTGTGATGGTCCTGTTGTGTGTTTTTAAAGACATCCCAGGCTGGATATCTTCCCAATGGTAGGTGAAGGGATGGGCTGGAGCCTCTATATAAGTGGACTTTGGTTGATATATACCCGTTACATTTGTAAGGCTTGTTGGACTTCCTTGGATGGCGCATCGTTGCATGTAATGCTTTATACCACGCATACCACCCATTTCTTCTCCACCACCTGCTCGGCCTGGTCCTCCATGGATTAAACTAGGCAAGGGAGAGCCATGACCCGTACTTTGAGGTGCACTTTCACGATTTAAAATTAAAATACGCCCATGATGGCTGGCAGCGCCCACAGCATATTCTCTTGCAAATGTATCGTCATTAGTTACTACAGAACTAACCAAAGAGCCTTTACCCATCTTAGCCAAGGTAATAGCATCTTGCAAAGTATCATAGGGCATCAAGGTGCTAACTGGACCGAAAGCCTCAACAACATGTGCATTATGATTTTGTAAAGGGGCGTCTTCGCGCATTAGAATTGGCTTTAAAAATGCTCCTTTTTTTGCATCTGCACCCAATACCTTACAATCATTAAAATCTCCGTAGACCATTTGAGCAGTCTGGCCTAGTTTTGTCACTTGCTCTTTTACAGCATCTCTTTGGCTTTTACTTACCAATGACCCCATACGAACCTCTTTTAATCTAGGATCACCGATGGTTACTTTATCTAGTTGTTTGGATAAGGCCGTTTGCACATCATCTACTAAATCTTGCGGGACAATAATTCGCCGAATGGCAGTACATTTCTGTCCGCACTTTATGGTCATTTCGTTGCGAACTTCTTTTATAAAAAGGTCAAATTCTGTAGTACCTGGTACTGCATCTGGACCTAAAATTGCTGCATTAAGACTATCTGCCTCCATGGTAAATGGTACAGATTCTTTAGTTAATTGCGGATGGGCTTTAAGCTGTCTACCAATGTGTGCAGAACCTGTGAAGGTAACCACGTCTTGAGAACCCACGGTATCCAAAATATTCTTTGCTGTACCGCTTATAAGCTGCAGGGACCCTTCAGGGAGTATCCCAGAGGCAATAATTTCTCGTACCACAGCCTCCGTTAAATAGGCTGTTTGAGGTGCTGGCAACACAAGGGCCGGCATACCCGCCATCCAATTTACAGCACACTTTTCTAGCATACCCCAAACTGGAAAATTAAATGCGTTGATATGAACAGCAATCCCCTCTCGAGGTACCATAATATGATGTGCCATAAAACGACCTCCACGAGATAAATCTATAGGATCTCCCTCCACGTGGTAGGTTAGGTTGGGAAATAACTTTCTAAGTGAAGCATTGGCAAATAAGTTTCCAAACCCTCCTTCTATATCAATCCAACTATCTCTCTTTGTAGCCCCGGTTTTGTAGCTAATTTCATAAAAAGCTTGTTTCCTTTTAGTAAGATACATCGCCAAACTCTTGAGCATATTTCCTCGCTGCTGAAAGGTCATGTTGCGTAATGAATCTCCTTTATCACGGCCGTACTGCAATATAGAGGCAACATCTAATCCTCCTAAGGTAGTGCTGGTAAAATGCTCGCCGGTAATAGAATCAAAAACAGGAGTTCCTTCTCCACTTCCCGTTTGCCATTGGCCTTGTACATAATGTTGTGTTTTTTGTCCCATGATGCTTGTCTTGTGATTGCTTTTATTAGTGCTACCAGTTGTATGATACTGTCTTGGATTTGATCATAAATTCACATTCTCTATAACAGTTGCATAACCCTGTCCTACCCCTATACACATTGTAATAAGAGCATATTTCTTTTTTGTTTGTTGAAGCTCTAGGGCAGCAGAGTAAGCTATTCTTGTTCCTGTGACGCCGAGTGGATGACCAATGGCAATAGAGCCGCCATTAGGGTTTATTCTTGGGTCATCATCCTGTAAGCCCCATGCCCGAATACATGCCAAAGCTTGAGATGCAAAAGCTTCATTAAGCTCTATAACATCCATATCTTCCATGGCAAGCCCTGCTTTTTCGAGAGCTTTGTTTGAGGCCTTCACAGGCCCAATACCCATGATTCTTGGTTCAACACCAACTACCGCAGAGCTAATAATTCTGGCCATTGGCTGTAAATTGTATTTTTTTACAGCATCCTCTGAAGCAATAAGTGTTGCTGCTGCTCCGTCATTAAGACCAGAGGCATTTCCTGCCGTTACACTACCGCCCTCTTTTTTAAAGGCAGGTCTTAATGTTGCCAGTATTTCTTTTGTAGAATTTGGCTTTATAAATTCGTCATCTTTGAATACAATTGGGTCTTTTTTTCTTTGTGGGATTTCAACTGGAACAATTTCTTTAGCCAGTCGCCCACTTTTTTGAGCTGCGGAAGCTTTCATTTGGCTGTTATAGGCAAAGGCATCTTGATCTTCTCTTGAGATAGCGTACTTGGCTACCAAATTCTCTGCCGTGACACCCATACCGTCCACACCATAGAGCGAGGCCATTTTTGGGTTTACAAAACGCCATCCAAAGGTGGAATCATACATTTTACTATCTCCTCCATAGGCACTTGAAGGTTTGGCCATTACATAAGGGCCTCTGGTCATATTCTCAACACCACCTGCAATAAACAAATCACCATCTCCGGCTTTAATTGCTCTATTGGCGTGTATTATGGCAGACAAACCACTGCTACATAATCTATTGACAGTTTCTCCAGGCACGCTAAAGGGAAGACCTGCCAATAATAAACTCATACGAGCCACATTGCGATTGTCTTCTCCAGCTTGATTGGCGCACCCCATGATCACATCATCAAAGGCATTTTGAGGAATCTGTGGATTGTTTGAAACTAAAGCTTTAATTACATGCGCTCCCAGATCATCGGTGCGAACCGAGCTTAGTGTTCCTTTGTAATTTCCAATTGGGGTTCTCACCCCATCAATTATATATGCTTGTTTCATAATTCTATTTTAAAAAAAACCAAGATCATAAACCCATCATTGGTTTGTGTTTTTAAATTTCCCAATTCTTATTTGTTCTGTAAACAACTCCTTTAAAAAGTGCAACAAGGGTATCCCCTTTTTTTACCTCAACTACATTAAATCCTAGGTTTTTTTTCTGTAAATCTATGGTCGCTTGGGCAGTGATATAATCACCTAAATGAAGCGCCTCAATGTGATTGATACTTGTCTCTATAGATACGGCATACCTGCCATGTGTGTTTGCAGTAAAACCAAAAGCAGTATCTGCCAATGCATAACTGATACCTCCATGAGCCTTATCCATGCTATTTAGCATTTCTTTACGAATGGTCATACCTACTTTTACCTGGCCTATTTCACAGCTTAAAATCTCAATTCCTAACCAACTGCTGTAGGCATCTTGAGAAAGCATTTTATAGGGAATTTGAGTTCCGTCCATTAAAAAAATGTTTTATTCGTTGCATCCATACGTCTTAGTAATGGAGAACAACGATATCTAGGCTCGTGATATTCGTTGTAAAGTCCATCAAGTTTTTTGACACACCATGGAATTCCTTTCTCGTCTGCCCAAGCCAATAGTCCTTTTGGATAATTAACGCCTGTTGTCATGGCAGCATCTATATCTTGGGCACTTGCAATGTTTAAAAATAATGCATCTGCTGCTTCATTGATTAACATCACTAAAATTCTATCAAAAATAGTGTGTAACAGTTTTTGATTTGTTTCTGGCAAGGGCGTTACAGCCCCTGGAGCATAATCATAAAACCCTTTGCCAGATTTCCTACCCAAAAAACCAGCTTCTGCAAAACGTTTTTGAGTAAATGAGGGTTTGTACCTTGGGTCATTGTAAAAGGCCTCAAATACAGTATGTGTTACAGTGTAATTTACATCATTGCCTATAAAGTCCATGAGCTCAAAGGGGCCCATTTTAAAACCACCCACACTTTTTAATGCATGATCTATGGTGGCAAAATCTGCAACACCTTCTTCATACATTCTAAGGGCTTCTCCATAAAATGGCCGGGCAACTCTATTTACAATAAAACCAGGGGTATCCTTTGCTACAGCAACTACTTTTCTCCAGTTTTCTAGGGTAATCTGTACGGTATCAAGAACTTTTTGACTGGTTTGTATGGCAGGGATTACCTCCACTAATTTCATAAGGGGTGCAGGATTAAAAAAATGAATCCCTATACATCTGTTTGGCTTTTTTAGGCAAGATGCTATAGATGCTATAGACAAAGACGAGGTATTAGTTGCTATGATACAGGTGTCACTTACATGGTTTTCTAATTCTTGAAAGAGCTTCTTTTTAACCTCCATATTTTCTACAATGGCCTCAATGGTTAGATCACTATTGGCCAATTCTTTTATGGTGTTTACATAGCGTATGTTATTTTGGATGGCATCTTTCTCTTGAGGGGTCATGCGTGCTTTATCTACCAGACGATTTGTAATTTTTTCTAAATTAGCTTTGGCTGTATCAAGTGCTCCTTGATGTACATCATAAAGTGTAACCATACAACCTGCAGTTGCTGCTACTTGAGCAATCCCAGAACCCATAGTTCCACCCCCAATAATACCTACATTTTTAATCATCTAATTTCCTTTAAAGTTTGGTTTCCTTTTTTCTACAAAAGCGGTAACACCTTCTTTATAATCATTACTATTTGCGGCTTGTATTTGCAGTGTACTCTCCAGGGTTAATTGCTGGTCTAAGGTATTATTAAATGATGCATTTAACAACTGTTTTGTGAGCCCTAAAGCTTTTGTTGGCATTTGAGCCATCTCAAGTGCTAGGTCTAAAGCTTGTTGCTGAAAAGTTTCAGATTCAAAGACCTTATAAACCATACCCAACTCGCGTGCTTGTTGGGCCGCAACTTTATCTCCAAGGAGCATTAGTGCAGATGCTCTTTGAAAACCAATTAATCTTGGTAAATAAAAACTTCCACCACTATCAGGTACCAAACCTATTTTACTAAAGGCTTGAATAAAACTTGCCTTCTCACTTGCCACCACAATATCACAGGCTAGGGCTATATTTGCGCCAGCGCCAGCAGCTACCCCATTCACTGCAGCAATAATTGGTTTGTTGATGGCTCTAATTCTCTCAATGATAGGATTGTAGTGTTCTTCTAATATTTTTTTAAATCCTGGGTGTAATTCTGGAGTGGTTACTTCTTTTAAATCCTGTCCAGCACAAAAAGCCTTGCCAGAGCCAGTAATTACAATAGCCCGTATTTCTTGATTTTCTTCAGATGCATCTAGCTGTTTTTGAAAAAGCAGGGCCATCTCCCGATTAAAACTATTGAAAACCTCTGGACGATTTAATGTTAGAGTTGCTACACCGTTATTTATATTGGTTATAATACTTTTCATGACTTTCTACAGATAAGGATCTTCTCCATGAATCCCACTGGGGGAATTAATTTATCATTTCAAACATTTAAAATAATCAAAAGGCTCCAAACATGCTTGGCATTTAAACAATGCTTTACAAGCAGTAGAACCAAACTGACTCACTAAATGTGTATTTGTACTTTTACATTGAGGGCATATTACTTTTTTTTCACCCTCTAGCAACACTTGTTTATCTGCACTTTCAGATAGCGGCCTGGCAATACCATAGGCCTCCATTTTTTGTAATCCAGATTCACTAATCCAGTCTGTACTCCAAGCTGGGGATAAAACAAGCTCCACGGTCACTTTTTTACCCAATGGCGCAAAAGCTATTTTTAAATCATCACCAATTACATCCATTGCTGGGCATCCAGAATAGGTAGGTGTGAGTTTAACATACACCATGTGATCTATCTCTACAGCCTCTCGTATGACCCCCAAATCCAGAACAGTTAATACTGGGATCTCTGGATCACTTACTTGTTCCAAAATTGGAATAAGGTGTGGGTCTATATTAGTGTGAGGTAATGTCATTTTTTACCATTGCATATTGGGATAGGTGCGTTGCATATACTGTAAGTCTGCCAACAAATATCCCATGTGTTCACTGTGAACTCCATTTTTACCACCTCTAGAAAAATAATTGATTTGAGGAATTTTAAGAGTTGCCTGTGTTAATAGTGTTGTAACCTCCTTGTAATAAGATTCTTTCAGTTTTGAAACATCTACTCCAATACCCTCTTGGACCATTGCGATATCTGCATCTGTCATGTCAAAAAGCTCATCGGTATAGGGCCATAAGTAATCAATAGCTTCTTGCATTTTAGTGGTACTCTCTTGTGTTCCATCACCCAAACGTTTGATCCAATCTCCAGAAAATCGTTTGTGGTAGCTCACTTCTTTGATTCCTTTTTTTGCAATGGCAGCTAAGGTTTGATCTTTGCTAAATTGTAATTCATTCAAAAGCAATAAGTGGAACACATCAAAAAGGTATTGGCGCCCCATAACATATCCAAAATGAGTGTTGGGCTGTTCTACCAATAAGACATTTTTATAGGCTCTTTCAAGACGTAAAAAAGCGATGTCATCTTCTGTTTTGTTTTCTCCTGAAATTGTAGCAGCATATTGGTAAAAACTTCTTGTTTGACCAATAAGATCTAAAGAAATGTTTGTGCCTGCAATATCTGTTTCTAAACTAGGACCATGACCGCACAGCTCACCTAGACGCTGTCCAAGAATAAGACTATTATCTGCAATGCCTAAAATGTAATTGTATAAATGTTGGTTTTCCATTTTACATGTGTTTTATCTCATCAGGCAACTTATAAAAGGTTGGATGACGATATACTTTATCCTTCGCTGGCTCAAATAGTTCTCCATTATTATCTGGATTACTTGCGGTAATATCAGAACTTTTAACCACCCAAATACTTACCCCTTCATTGCGTCTTGTGTAAACATCCCTGGCATTCTCAAGTGCCATATCTGCGTCTGCAGCATGAAGGCTTCCAAAATGACGATGTTCTAATCCGTTTTTACTTCTAACGAAGATTTCCCATAAAGGCCAATTATTATCCATATCTATTGTATTTGATACTAGATTGCTATTTTAATTTTTTGTCCGTCTTTTTTTGCAGCATGAGCCATGGCAGCGTCTCTTACCCAAGCCCCGTTGTCCCAGGCAGCTACTCTTGCTCGTATACGCTCTTTATTACAGGGCCCGTGGCCTTTGACTACTTGCCAAAATTCATCCCAGTCTATGGCTCCAAAATCATAGCTTCCTGTTTGTTTGTTCAACTTTAAGTCTGGATCTGGAATGGTTAAGCCAAGTAGATCTGCTTGGGGTACTGTTTGATCAATAAATTGCTGTCGCAAATCATCGTTAGACTTGCGTTTTAGCTTCCATTTCATGGACTGTTCTGTATGAACACTCTCGGCATCTGTTGGACCTAACATCATTAAACTAGGCCACCACCATCTATTGAGTGCATCTTGAGCCATGTCTTTTTGTTCCTTGGACCCATTACAAAGTTTGAGCATGATCTCAAAACCTTGCCTTTGATGAAAGCTCTCTTCTTTACACACCCGAACCATGGCTCTTGCATAAGGGCCAAAAGAGGTATTACACAACGGGACTTGATTTATAATGGCTGCTCCGTCTACTAGCCACCCAATAGCTCCCATATCTGCCCATGTAAGGGTAGGGTAATTAAATATTGAAGAATATTTTGCCTTACCACTATGCAACTGCTGGTATAATTCTTCACGTGAGACTCCAAGGGTCTCACAGGCAGAATACAAATAAAGGCCATGTCCTGCCTCATCTTGAACTTTTGCCAGCAGTGCTGCCTTTCTTCTTAGAGAAGGTGCTCTGCTAATCCAATTCCCTTCTGGTAGCATTCCTACAATTTCACTGTGGGCATGCTGAGAAATCTGACGAATGTGTGTCTTCCTGTATTTCTCTGGCATCCAATCTTTGGCCTCAATTTTCTCTTCACGTGCAATACGGGCTTCAAAAATTTCTTCTAAGTTTTTTATTTGTTCGTTGCTCATAGTTTTAAGATTTATACATCAAAATCAACTTTTACTTTATCTGAGGTTGGCACTGCTTGACAGCTTAAAACAAGATTTTGTGAAACTTCCTTGTCATTGAGTGCGTAATTTATTTTCATCTCTAGGCTACCGTCTAACACCTGGCATTTACAGGTAGAACAGACTCCACCTTTACATGCAAAGGGTAAATCTGCCCCGGCATGAAGAGCTGCATCTAAAATAGTATCAAACTGGTCTGTCATAGTGAAGTGAAACTCCTTACCACCATCTACAATAGTTACCTCTACTCCATCTTGGCTTTTTTGAGCAAGACGTGCAGCACGTTTTTTATCCGCTTCACTCAAGCCAGATACAAACAACTCATAGTGAATATTTTCTTGAGGCATTCCTGCTGCCATGAGGGCTTTTTGGACCAAGAATATCATTTCTTCAGGGCCACATAAAAATGCTTCATCAAGAGATGGAACATGCACTAATTTTTGAAAAATCTGTTGTAATTTTTCATCAGTAAAGCGCCCATTGAACAGTGCTGCATCTCGATGCTCTTTGGTTAAGAAATAAAAAATTTCTAACCTGCCAAAATACTGATTTCTAAGCTGTTCTATTTGTTCCTTAAAGATAATAGATTTTACAGTACGATTCAAATAGAATAATTTAAACCTAGCTTTAGGCTCCTTAGCTAAATGTGTTTTTAACATCGATAACACGGGAGTAATACCACTCCCAGCTACAAAGGCAATGTATGTTTTTTCCTGCTCAGAGATGGGTACACCAAACCTACCACTTGGAGGTGCTACCTGCAAGGTATCTCCTGTTTGCAAAACATCATTTACATAGCTAGAGAACACACCACCGGGAATTTTTTTTACGGCTACCTGCCACTGCCTGTCTACCATACTAGAACAAATACTGTAAGAGCGTCTGGTATCTTGACCATCAATAAGTGCCTTTAGTGTAAGATGCTGGCCTTGGGTGAATTCAAACTCTTGAGATAAATTATCGGGCATATCAAAGGTAATAACAGAGCAGTCTTGGGTTTGCTTTGAAATATCCTTGATTTTTAATGTATGAAAAGTGGCCATATCATTGTATTATTTTACAAAACTAACGATTGTTAGTTAAACTAGCAAATATCTAAAAATTATTATACTATACCAGATATGAGCACAGTTAGCAATTCTTGCTTTAAAACATCTACCTCTAGTTTTCCTCGCTTTTCATTCCAAAGATAGAGTGTTCTTAACGTAGAGAGAATAGAGAAAAGGATAACCTCAGGTTCTTTGGCCTTGATTTGTTGTTTTTGAATCCCTTGTTTTATAATGCTTCTGAAATTTTCTTCGTACTGATCGCGCATGGCTATAAAATCTAACAAATCTTGACCATCCAAATGCATCCAATCATTGTTTAGAGCAGCGATGGCATCTGGATTATGGAATGTTATATCGATATGAACTGAAATGAGTTTTTTAAGTCGCGTTAAGGGACTGCTATTCTCACTTGTAATTTGTTGGGTGCTATTGGTAAAGGCTTTGGCCACGTGAAGTATCAAAGTGGATAAGATTTCCTGTTTGCCTTTAATGTGATTGTACAAACTAGCTGCCTTTATATCCATTTGCTGGGCAATATCTCTCATAGAAACGGCGCTGTATCCTCTCTCTTTAAAAAGTTTTGCTGCCACGATAACTATTTCTTCTTTGCGCGTCTGTTTCATTAGAGTAAATATAGCAAAACAATTTTGGCATACAGAAACTGCCAAGAAAACCTTCTAACATTTAATGATAAAAAAATTTATGTGCTAACACCCATAAAAAAAGCCCCACTATTGTGGGGCTTTTTTTAAATAATGTGCTTTTTATATTAATAGTTCCAAAGATCTATTTCTATATTTCTAATTTGTTCTTTTATCCTGTCTGACTCCAAAAGTTGCATAAAAGCATTTTCGCTTATGTATTCTTTGATCTCTCTATCGCCTTGAACATTTTCTTCTTTGTAAACAAGGCTATTAAATCTCCTTGAGTTTAACAAATGATCAAAAGAAACGGGTCTTGAGGTGTTCTTTCTGTTGAAGGCCTTCGCCTGGTGTAATACCTCTCTTGCTGCAGGAAAATATACCCAAAACAG
>Ga0206123_10000593_pt1 | contig 35667 bp, 46 predicted proteins | sample Helgoland_Spring_2_FD_160086 | JGI IMG/M metagenome (GOLD analysis project Ga0206123, IMG submission 160086) | Pelagic subsurface seawater microbial communities from Kabeltonne, Helgoland, North Sea - Helgoland_Spring_Bloom_20160316_1 | ecosystem: Environmental > Aquatic > Marine > Epipelagic ...
ATTATTTAAGTCAAAAAAACTTGCAGTAAAAGGATTTAATCCTACTAGAGAAATATAATCTACTTCTCCTTTTTTTGCAAAACAAGATAATGTATATACACTTCCTGAAGAAACTGTCGGTGATACATTAATATATTGCTGATTTGTAGAATTTAAAGCATTTAATTTATCTGCTGTTATTTCTCCACTTGGAGATGTTAATTGATTTGCCACTACAACTGTTTCTCCATTACTCCATTGGCTAAAATCCTCACTATAAGGCAAAAGATTAGTCCTCTGAGGCTCTGCTAATATATGTGGACAACCTCCTCCTGTGTAGTCTATACGAGGTACGTTGGATAAAACATCTTCAATTAAACCATTCTCATCTACTCTTGTAGCAGCAGTTGCTCTAGTAACATCCATATCTGCTGATGTGTATTCTTTTACAGATACGTTGTCTATTGAGCCGTTAAATCCGTCTCCACTTTTAGACTTTAAATACAAAATACTGTCAGAAGTCCAAGTCCTATAATGTGTAAAAGTTCCATTAGAATTTACTTCTAAATTATTAGTACTACCTCCAATTTGTAACGTTCCACTTGTATAGCCTGAAATAGTTAATGTAATAGCATATCTAGTATTTTGCAATCCTGACACATCTTGATGAATAGTATTACCACCTGTACCATCACAATTTGCAGTTCCACCTGATATAGTCCATCCTGTACCTTTACTCCAATCACTATCAGTTGCAAAATCTCCATTAACTACTTCTTCAGCACCCTCTACAGGATCTTTATAGGTATATAGTTTACCAGCTTTATATCCATTAGGAGTAGTTAAAATACTTACATCATCAAATAAACTCATTATATACTTTTTAAATTAGTTAATATATCCTCAATGCAATCTTGAGACTCAAACACTCCACCATCAGCAATAACTCTATCTTTAAAGTCATCAGCTAATTTATAAACACAAGTACCATTGTCTGTAGTAGCAGTAGGATCATAGTTAGAAGCATTTGAATCCATACATCCATATACAAAGTCAAAAGTACACGAACCATCATCAGAAGTAGCCAGAGGATCATAATTACTAGCATTTGAATCTGTACAACCATATGTAGTGTCAAAAGTACATAATCCATTATCTATTGTAGCGTTAGGATCATAATTATTAGCATTTGAATCCATACATCCGTAAACATGAAAAGTACAACTACCATCGTCTACAGTTGCGTTAGCGTTATAATTAGCAGCATTAACATCAGTACATCCATAGACAATATTATCAGTTGTAGAGTCTGCAAAAGGATAGATGTAAGAATCCTCATCACCAGTTGAATACTCATTATAAGTAACCTCTTTGCCTAATTCGGTTTCAGAGCTTAATAATTTGCCTATTTCAATAATACCATTATTAATTCCATTATCATCAGAAGGAGTTAATACAACAGTATCAGATAAAGGAGCTGTTGTTTCTGTTAAAGTTGGAGTATTTATAAAAGAAATTTCAAATATTTCATAAGTCCAATATCCAGCTGGCTGTAAATTAACCTTACCTTCTAGAATACTCTCTGTAGTATTATGATATAACTCAAAAGATGTGTATCTATTGTTGATTTGCTGCCCTTGAGCATAAGCAAACTTAATATTTTTAGAAAAATCATTAGTAAGTTTAATTAAGAATCTAATATTGCCAGCGCCTACATCTGTATTTATTCTACTTTCTTCAGTAGTTGAATAAAATGTTGTTGTATTTCCTATGGTTGTATGTTGCATAGTAGTTATATAGAATAATTAAATAAAATTTACTACAAAAAAAAAGAGCTACCTAAAAAAGATAGCCCTAATTAAAAAATAGAAAAAAGGAATTAAACTACAGTTCCAGTAAAGTCAGTGTTATCAAAAGGATCAGTAGTATAATCAGCAACGATAGACATTGGAGATAATTCCTGTCCGTCTAGTGTCCAATCATAACCGTTAGCGTCACCAAGTCCAGCACCTGAAGTGTTAGTACCAGCGTTTAGTTCTAAGCCGTTATCAGCTCCTAAACAGAAGATAGCATTATTACCACCAGCTACAGTTTGATTTAATTCAGCGAAAACTACTAATCTAGTTCCAGCCAATAATTTTATTTCGTTTTGGTCTCGTTTTGTTAATTTATGTAATTTAAGATTACAAGATTGAGTATAATATACACTACCGTTATCAGTAGATCCTACAATAGTTTCTGTAATAGAAGCCATGCCTCTTTTTACTTCATATTTATATAGGTTAGTACAGTCAAAATCAGTAACCTCACCATCTACACGAACTGTAGTAGCCTCGTTAAATGGAACAAAATAAAGAGCCTTAACACCTCCAGCAGAATTTCTACAGTCGATAGATCTGCCAGAAGTTAATGTTGTGCAAGCCATATTTATTTATGTTTTAAGGGTTAAATAAAGGAGGGGTATTTCACCCTCCTATTATTATAATTAATTAAGCAGTTGCTACTAAGTGAACAACTTCAGCTCCTAGACCTACTTGAGTTCCAGCAGTATACTTACAGATTACTCTAATATTATCTGAACCATCGATATCAGACATATCAAGCATTTTTAAAGCAGCAGAATCTCCGATAAGATCCGTACCATATATCAAGTTTGATTTTCTTGCAGCTACAATGTTTTGAGCTGGTAAACCATCAACTACAGCTAATGAAAGACCTTCAAATACTGGAGTATAATCAGCAGACATGTTATGTCTATCAATATATCCTAACCTAGACATTGCAGAAATATAAGCTCTGTATTGCTTTTGGTTGATAAAGATAACTAAATCTTCTTTTCCTAAAATGTTAGCTGGAATGTTATCAACTACATCTCCTAAACATTCTACAATGTTTGAAGCGTCAATAGTTGTTGAAGCTTTTGCTACGTCTACTACATTACCATCAGCAGTGAATTGAGCTAATAAACCAGTGAATTCTCCACCGTTAGCGTCAGCACCAGACCATACATTTTCCTCAACTGATTCAGCGATAGCATCAGATAAGTAAGACATTACGAATGCGTGAAATTCTGGAGTGTTTCTATTGTTTGCACCAGCACCCATTTGTTCAACTTCCCATGCACCAAGTAAATCTTGCTTACAAAGTTCAACATTTAATTTTAGTTCCTTAGGAGTAACAGTCTTTTCTGTCAATCCAAGAGTTCCTGTTGGAGTGAAATCACATGACTCGTCTTGAATTAAAGAAGAACCAGCGAAAGTTTTAATTACAGATTTGAACTTTACGTTCTCCATAATTGTTAAGTGAGCAAGAGTTCTTGCTTCCTTCATTGCTAGACTGATATACATTCCAGCGTCTTTACCAGCGTATGAACTAGTAATTGTTGTTGTTGTTGCCATTTTTGTTTATTTGTTTAAGTTATTAAATTTTGTTAAATATTTGTTTGTTGATTTCAAAGGATTGTAATCGTTTGAATGCTTGTTAAGATTCAAAGGCTCTACTGCTGATTCAGATAATTTAGCAGTTAAGTCAGCGTTCTCAGTTTTTAGAGTTTCAATTTCAGATTTTAAAGCAACGATTGAATCGTTAATCTCAGCTAAAAATTCGTCTTTGTTGAACTCAACTTTTTCAGTTGTTGTAGTAGTAATAGACTTAGGAGTTGCAACTACAGGAGCTTCTTCAACAGGAGCTTCTTCAACTACTTCTTCTTCTAATACTTCTTCTTCAACTTCTTCCATTGCTACTTCTTCTTCTTCTTCTTCAACTACTTCTTCAGATACTTCATCTTCAGCAGGAGCTTCTTCTTGAGAAACAGATGCAACAATTCCTTCTTCTTCAACTACTACTAGCAAAGCATCTTCAGTTCTGTATTCTCCAGCTGGTAATGGTAAAACCGACCCATCTTCAGCTAAAACAGAAATGTCAACACCTTCAGCTAATTCATCAGCTTCAGAAACAATGATAGTACCATCTTCTAATTTAGCTTGAAAAGATAAAGAAACTTCTTCCTCTTTAGAATCTAAACCTAATGCCACTAAAATTTGATTTTTTAAATCCATGTTCATTTTGTTTTTAATTAATTAATTATTTGTTGTTTATAATATCACGTAACGCCTCTAGTATCTCATCATTTGAGTATGTTGTTTTAGGCGCTACTTTAGATAGTTCTGATAGTTGTTGAGCAAACATCCCTTCAATTGAAAGTCCTTTTAACTCACCTGATTTGATACGCTTCCACATATCGTCTGATTCAATCTTCATTTTAACAAACCATGTGCCGACAGGAAGTTTAAATCCGTAAGCGTTTGATTTATCAAATTTATCATCTTCTTTAATCCATGATTCAACTGTATGCACTCCACTAACTTCTTTTTCATGCTGATAAGTAGCAGTGTTATTGTTTTCATGCATTAAATATAACTCAGAGCATTTTCTAATTGTATCAGCAGTAAAGAATACATTATATTCTTCATTTGTATCCTGATCAAACCTTACAATTCTCTTTTCAGGTATTAAAGCTGGAGAAACTAAACATCTTGCCTCTTCATCAACCTTAGCTAGAGTTATAATCTCATTTTGTTTATTAAAAAATACAAAATCCTCTTCAATAGCTGGGGATGTTACTAGAGATATAGCTGAGATAGCCATCTCTAAATGCTCATCATTTACCAGTAATTCAATTTCTTTTAGTTTGTTGTCGCTCATGATGTTTATATAGAAATTAGTTTAAGTGATTTGTAATTGTCTTATGCGTCAGGGTCTGTGAATCTTTTATCTCTCAACTCTATTCTAGGAGATTTAATTATCCTGTCCTTAATAATATCTCTGAATGATTCGTTAAATATATATTCCTCAATAGACGCCTGAACTAGAAGTCTAAAAGATATACCGTCCTCCATTGTAGCTCTCTTCAACCCATCCCAAGATTCCGCATTAACTTTTACTGTAGTTAGTTTTTCTTTGTTTGTTTTCATGTTGCAAACATACAAAAAATATTTTACATGACCAAATCTTTTTCTTTTATTTATTTTCTTTTTTATAATATACTTATTACTTACTTAGTATATACTTACTAAATAACTATATATAGTCTATACTAGGCGCCACTGATGACGTTTCTCCTAGTAAAACACCCTTTTTATGACACTTTGTCAGTACCTTTTAATAATAATTACTAGATTACGTCGGGCGCCATTTATGACGTTTCTCCTAGTAAATCACGCATGACATAATGACATATCCTATTAAATTCCAATGAAGTTGATATAAAATCCGCTGCTAAACAATAAAACCTAAGCGATTAAACTTAGGTTCTAGTGTATTTATATTGTTTTTGTATTAAAGTCTATTAAAACGCTTTAAAATAGCTTTAAATTAGATTGTAGCTCTTCTTCTAATACTTGCTAACTTGTCTTGACTTGAACTCATATCATCAGTAACAACAAAAGCTTGAATAGGCTCTTGAGTAGCACCTCCACTTAATTCAAAAGATCCTGAAGCAAACTGAGGAGCTGGAGATTGAGATTCAACATTAGGAACTGACCCCCCATTACTACCAGAACCAACATCAGTTGACAATATCTTCTTTACGTTTGCTAATCCCATAAGACCCATGGATGCAGCATTTATAAATCTCAAGGTTGCACTAGGAGTAGTTTTATCTGCTAAAGCCCCTGTAACAGCAGAATAAGTATCAATAGTAGCTTGTGCTATAGCTAAACCTTTATGATCTCCAGCTAAAGATCTAGTAGCTGCTAATCCTTTAGATACTGTTGCTAATTTCATTTGCTCAGTTACTTCTATAACCTCTACTTCTTTTTTCTTAATATTACCATGAAGAGTTTCATATTTTTTATCTACTTCAGCTTTTAATTGTAAAAAGTTTTCATGAGATTCTAGTAATTTTAATTCTTTTTCTTTTTGTATATCTAATTCAGCATGAGCTTTCTCAGTAGCATCAGAAATAGCTAGCAACATGTTTTGATTTTGTAAATCTCTCAATACGTCAGCAGCTTTCTTATCTGCATCTAATTTTAACTTATCTTCAGCATCTTTTCTGTCTTTTTCTGCTTTAATTTCAGCATTCATCTGATTAGTTAATGCTATCTCCTCCATTGCCATTCTTTTTCTCTCAGAGAAATTTGCTCTTTGTATTCTAAATACATCAGCCTCTAATCTTGCTTCTTCATCTAAATTATCCTTAGTAGATTTATTATAACTATTTTCTTCCTTTCTAAATCTTAATTTTTCTTGTGCTACATGTAAGTCTTTCTCTAATTGAATCTCAGCTAGCTTAGTTGCTTCTTTCATGAATTCAACTCTCTCAGATGCACTAAAATTCTCTTCATCTCTAGCTGCTAATCTTAATCTCATCATTTCTTTTTCAGCCTCAGCCTTGTCTACCATTGCTTTTCTTTCAAACTGCTGCAAAGCCAACCTATCTTTCTCTAATTGATTAGCCATTCCCATTTCTTTTCTGGTAGTTTCTCCAAAATCCTTAACTCCTTGAGTTACGTCAGATAGACCATCTTTAAATCCTTTAAAGTCTCCTTTCATTAATTTAAATACAGATTTACCTAAGTCAGATATTATATCAGTAACATTACCAACTACAACTCCTAATTGAGCTGTAATTTGTTTAAATTTACTAGCACCCGCTTCACTATCTCTAAAATACTGAACTAGAGAGCCAAAAGCAACCACAAGTAATCCTATTCCTGTAGATGCTATTCCTACTTTAATTATTTTAAATAAATTTCTAGCTCCAGCTAATATTTGACCGCTAAACATTTGTTTGAATGATAATCCAGCTAATTGAGCTTGAATTTTAATAGCTTTTAACCCATTTACAGTAATCGTCTTAAACTTTGAGAATGTTTTCTTAACAGAACCCCAAGTGACTCCAAAAGCTCCTACAGAGTCTTTTAACTCGTTTGATTCTTTTTTAACTTCTTGTAAATTCTTTTTAGCCGACTTAATATCAGCATTAATTTTTAATTGAATTTCTTCTTTTGCCATTTTATTTTATTTATTTTTTAATTACTTAAATCAGTTAAATCACCGTGTATAATTTCTGTTAAATCTACAGTTGCTGTCATAACTACAGTTTCTGAAGATTCTCCTTGACTTCTTATTATTAAACCAGGATTTGGTGAGCCTTGATTAACTATGTAGTACGTCTTATTTCCATAAGCACTAAGCGTGTTATTCTCATGAGTAAAAGTCTGTCCTTTAACTGCTGGTATGCCATTAGAACCTACTCCTATTGTTGCTCTTAGAGTTCCAGCAGAAACTTTACCAACTCCATTACCAGTTGTCATGCATTTAGCTGTTACATAAATAAAGCTTAAAGGATGTACCTCAAAGTAATCATTACCGTTCTGTACTTTTAGCTTAGTTAGTGCAGTGCTTGTTGCTGTTGCTTGCATATTAAATGTTGAAGATTGAGTTACAAATTGAGTAGTTTCGCCTGTCAATTTATTTAACCCATCCTCATAAAATCCACCAGTAATAGTCTCGGCATCTCTTATACTTATAGCACCAGTACCTGATAAGATAGATGAGTTGTTAACATCTTCACTTATGATATTTTGATCTCCAGATATTATAGATGAATTGTATACGCCACCTTTTATTCTATTAGAATCTCCATTAATGATTATATTTTTATTATTACCTTCTAAGTAGTTGTTATTACCATAAACAATAGAACTCTCAATATATCCACCAGTATTATTATTTTTACCTCCTATTTTATTAGATTTTTCATTTATTTTCTTAGATAAATCATTTGAGGATTCACTTATAACACAAGTAGATGTTGCTTTACTCCATTTATAGCCGTAAGCTTGACAACTCTTCTGACTAGGAGATATCTCATTTATTCCATCTGTAAACATAACAACACCTTCTTCTGTTATTCTTTTTGGCTTTATTTTATAACCTATTTTATAATTCATTACGGTAATTTTATTAAATTAATTTTACTCATTCCTTTAGGATTGTATTGTATATTATTTACTATGAAATCTTGAGTTTTAATTCTTATAATATCTGTGTATTCAAAATTAAACATATCGTTAGGAGTTAAAAATATATTAACAGTATATATTCTAGTATCTGGATGATACTTTTCATCATAGTAAGTAGACCAGAACTCATTAAATAATCCTTTAATTGTAGTGTTATCAACTAATGCTTGACAGTTTTGGAAGTTATAATCTAAAGAACTTGAAGAAGAAGATCCTGTAATATTATTAAAGTCTGAAAAATGAGAGAACTGTAAGTACTCATCTTCAGAAGAGAATCCAGATTGACCATTTTGATTAGGAGAATCATAAGTTCCTGAGAATGTTTTCACTCCATTGTTATATAATAATCTAGGAGTGTTCTTGTATACACTAAACACATTTTCATCTTCTTTTTGATATATACATGGAACAACTAAGTCAGTAAGACCAGCATAATCATTAAGAGGTTTTATTATTGTAGAAGAGAATGTCTCAACACTAACTTTACTTTCAGAAGTTAATGCAGTATAATCATCTGACAAGTATTTTAAATCTCCATAACTATAAGGTGAGCCATCTGCATTGCTTGTTGCTTCAGAGTATATCTTAGCAGCATAATCTTCATTATCTTTAGCAAAAGAAAAATCAACTTTCTTATCTAAGTCTTGCATCTCTATCTTAAAAGTATCTTCATCAATCTTATTAGTCCAATCTTTTTTAGATATATTATTTGCCTTCTTACCTATTATTTTTACAGAATTTAATACACAATTGTAAGCATTACCTATCCCTGTAGTCATTCCAACTCTTAATCTAAAGTCAGTATTAGGAGAATTCAATGAGGCGTCATAAATAAATGAGGCGCTTTTCTTACCAGGCTGGTCAAATGATATCGCAATAGGATAGTAAGGATGATTAAAATAATTAACATTAATACTGTTGCCAGTTCCAGAAATAGAATCAACATCTACCTCAACAACATACCTCTCACCATCTATCAGATCAACATAATTAGTGTAAGCACCCTTCCATACTTCATTCTGAGTACCATCAGCAGTAACTTGAAACCTGTCTCCAGATATTACAGATCCAGTAACACCAGAAGAATAAGCAGAAAAATCAGGTGAATTAGACTCTTTAAATTCTGGATCTTGCATTAAACTGCCTGTAGTAAACAATCCAAATACATCATTATAAGGTTCTATATTAAATCTGTTAGGATTCTCAGTAGGCATTATTAATAAATTAAACATATTCATCAAAGACTTAATAAAATCCCACTGACCTACCTCTCCTCTAGACTCACTAAGTATAGTTTCAAAATCAACAGCATCAGATCCATAATTAAAGACTTTAATCCAAGTTGCATCATCATCTCCAGAAATACCTTGTCTTACAACGTTAGATGTATCTGTATGAGTCTTAGCTTCAACATAAACTTTATCACCTAAGTCTAAGGTAACATTAACAGATACTCCAAAAGTACCATGAGGATCAGATAAGGGAGATCCTAAAATCTTAATAGTCTCGTGAGCTAAGGTAGTTTTAACGCCAGCAAATGTTTCTTTAACTAATCTTGCATCTATATTTTTATAAGTATTTGTCTCATTGTATAACATTATCTGAGTTACTACTCTCATAGATGTATTGTCTACCAAAGGTTCTATTACTCCATTAGAATAATCAAAAAGATCATTTGTTAAAGATACGTCAAAACCTGAACCTGATGCTGATTCAGAAAGTTTAATTCTAGTATAAGAGTCAGATAACCACTCTGTAGAAGATGCATCCCAGTCAGCTCTTATATTTCCAGAAGTCGTACCACCAGCACTAGCACCATTTTCTCCTCCATGATTAAAGTCCATGTACAGGTTAGTAAAGTCAGGACTATTTAAAAATACAGAATCATAACCAAATCCAGCTGATTTGAATATCTTATCTAGTATGTATTTTGCACTAATCCAAGGTCTATATGCTTGCTCTAAACTTGCCATTGTTAGATCCCCATTATTATTGGTATCTAAAATATTTCCAGTCCAATCAACAAAGGGATATTTAACAACAGACGTTCTGTCATCATCAACTTGATCTTTAGCTAAACTATCAGATTCTAAGTCATATTGTAACTGTAAGTTATCACTCCATGAGTTTTTAACATTAACAGAAGTAAAATCGTGTCTCAATTCACTGAAATTTAATAAACCTAAATCTCTACCTTTTAAAACTGATGCTAATCCAGTTACTATAGATTGTAAATGTACGTTATATATTATACCTTCAGATCCTTTGTCTATAGAATTTAATGTCAATTCACCTGTAAATATCTCAATATTATCTTCTTTTAATGTTGCAATAGTCTTAATATAAGGATTAAAAGCAGTATAATCACCCTCTATACTACTATCTAAATTGTATATGTGACTAAATACTTTGTCATTTGTTTTAGTACTAGGTAGCCTAAAGTCCTTAGAGTAAGATTGCACGTTATCAACCGCATTAGTAAACTCAGAAACAGATAGTGTTAAGGGAATAGACTCCTCAAATAGATCTAAACTAACAGATCCATCAGTAAAATCAGATAAACTATAGCTTACAGTTTCCCATGTTTCGGTTAATCCTACGTTAGTAATAGTAATACACTCATCTACTTGAGACCAAAAGTTAACAACTATTACTAATTCAGAGTTAGTAGCTGTAAACGGCATATCATAAACAGCTGGTGATGATGATGGAAAGCTAGTAACAACCTCAGTCTCAACCAATACAGGTGATCCAGTAGACATGTCATAAACAGATAATGTCATCTCTGAGTTAGCGTGTATACCTACAGAATCATCAAATAAATAATCTACAGTAAATGAATAATCAGAACCTACAGTAAGACCATAAACTTCTTGGTATATACCATTGTTACCACCATTCAAATCTAAACTAGGTGAGCATAAGTTTATACCTGTATAACCAGTTAAACCTAGTCCAGTGTCATTTCTACTTTGACCGGCTATTACTGGGGGGCTAGAAATACCTGTTATACTCTGATAGTACCCTTGCCAGTTACCGTTGGGTGTATTTGTTGTTAATGCATTAAATATCGCCTCTTCAGTTGTAACAGTAAAGAAAGCTAACACATTATGCGCATTAGGATATAAGTAAGTGCTGAAATTATTCCCATCCGCAACGTATTCTACAAAATCACCATTAACAGAGTACAACCATTCTGTACTGTTTTGAGGTTTTAAAATTAATTCGGTCATTATCTTTTACGTGTATTATTGTTTATTGCCTTCTCAATTTGTATAGTGTGCATAATCAACTTGTCATTCTGAACTGTCTTGCTTGCTATAGAACTATTCTTAATCATTACAGGCTCTATTAAATCAGCAAAGTTAGTTAATGTATCTACAGCATCTCCTAACTCCCACGTGCTATCTTTAATTATATATACTTCTGTACTATTTATGATACTTTCCAACCATCTACCAGTTTCTTCATTTACATAGTCAGTGTTTAATACATAAGATTCTTTAGATTGCACATCATAAACCTTAGATCCACCATTACCTGTTGTATAGCTAAATCCAGTACCTTGATAACTACCTACAGTTTGATTAAATGTTTTCTTGCTGGACGTTGTAGTCTTTACTGATTTAGCATTGAAGCTATAATAATCCCATGCGCCATATTTATTTAACCATGTTAGTCTTATGTTTTCATACTTACAGTCTTCTATAATATTTACTCTATATGTTTTAGACTTAGTATTAGAGCTACTAACAGCTTTAAATGTATAATAGTATGTATCAGCTGGTATAGTGTTATGTTGCTTTATATTAGCGGGATATACTCCGACTAAATTAAAGTGTTGAGAAGGATCTAATGTTGCAGCAGATGAACCTCCTCCTGATGCGTTTGAACTTATTGAAGTTGTACCTAAAGAGCTATCACTTGAATTAAAAAACTCTACTTCAATATAATCAATATTAATATTTGTATGAGATGTTAAATTACCAAAATTCTGAAACATTCCTACAGTACCCACATCACTTAATCTAGCGCTAACCTCTAATGGCATATCTGTTAAAAACTTAGAATTACTATCTTTTGGTAATATATTTAATTCGTCATAATCAAAATAATAATTTCCACCGTCATTATACATTGTGTCACTAGCATCAGGATAGATATTATGAACCGTATAGGTTGAAGAAGTAACATCAGTACCAATAACAACAGAAGCATCAGAAGGGGTAGAAGATCCTTTTACATAAAACTTACAGTAAAATAAACCAGTTGACTCTTGCATATTAGTAGTTTCAGCTACATAATGAACTGGAGCGCCTTCAATACCATTAGAACCTACAAACATTACATTAGCATTAGTATCATCAATTACATTAGGTGCTTTAATCATAGACTCTAAGCTAGAGTGTAAATCAAATACACCATATCCAGCAGAATTAGGAGTAGTCTTTAATGTAGAAATTTTGTAAGCAGTACCTACAACCTCATGACTAAAGTATATATCACAATAATATCTCACATTATAATATGCTGCTACTGTAGTAGTATCACTTACAGAGAATAAAATCTTTTGACCTACTGGTACTTCTTCTTTTGCTGGTACTTGATTAATTGTTAATGCCATGTTATTTTTTTATTAATATTTGTTTCATATCGTTTTTAATAGCTTGAGCTATTCCTTTGTTAAGTTTTCTGTATTCTAATGATAAAGGTTTTTGAAATATACCTATACCATCTCTACCTTTTATCTGCATACTCTTAGCCATTACAAAGGCTAATGCTTTACGCTTAATAAACCTTCCCGTCTTTTTATCTCTTCCTTGAATGCCTTTCTTTTTAATCCACTTCTCAAATACATGAGATGGTGGTGCTTTATCTTTATATTGAAATGGTGACTTTCTTTTAGCCCCTTTATAGTCTTTATAATATCTTCTCTTCTTATTACCACTTACACCTTTATCTATAAAAGATGTATAGTCTGGAGCTTTAAATACAACATCATAGCCATTATCAACCTTTTTAACAGACACTGAGAACTTACCGTTAAGATTATAACCTTTAGTAGATGCTATATTATTAGCACCCCTAATTACTTTCTTACCAAAGCTCTTTAGATATCTCTCAATGTTCTTCACTATGCTGTAGGTATGTTACAAGTTTGATAGTCATTCTCAACTGTTACTGGTAAAGTAAAAGTCCAACCAGCTAGAGCGTTATCATATTCCTCAGTAAATGGTTCTATATTAAAATCATCATCAGTATATAAACCAGAGTACTGCTCTTCTCTTATTAGCGTAATAACATCTATTGCTATTTGTAATGTATCAGATAATACCTCTTGCTCATTACCTTCATCAGCCATTACTAAGTCGGCAATAAAGATTCTAAAGTTCATAGTTAAAGTATTAATACTAGCAGACACATCAGTAGGATTAATAAACATTAAAGGATAATGAGTATTCTTTTCTAGATCCATTTGCCAGATATCACCTGACTCAACCTTCTTAATCATTAAGTGTTTCTCTCCTATAGATTTTAAACTATCTATAACATTGTTGTAGGTCTTATTCATTTTTATTAAATTTTTGTTGCTCTTTTATTTCTTCTTCATATGTTAACCAAGTCAAACACTCAAATAAACTTGTCTTAGTTATTGTCTCTAGTTTAGTGATATCACCTCCTGTTAATCTGTGGAGTATACCGAACCACGCCCAGTTCTCACTAAATTGATCTGTTACTACTTCCTCTTCATTTCCTGTACTATCTGATCCGAAAATAATCCCAAAGTCGCTAATAGTCCTGAGCCTAAACTCCAAAAAAAAACCATTGCACTTTGTACTTGACTAGCTGATAGTGTTTTAAAGCTCTCAGATCTCTTCTTAGCTGATGCTAGATCATATGCTTCTATAGTATAAGAATCATTATCCTTACTCTTAACAGGTCTAAATAGTACTGATGCTATATCGCATAGGTTATCCATAACACCTCTATTGATAAACGTCTCTATATCTGCATACTCTCCTAATGTTATAGCTGATAGATCTGGTATTATACCATAATCAATACCCTCATGTGTAAATGTATGAGTATATACTTCTGTATCTTCTTGTTGTAATTGATTAATAGTAGATAACATCTGACCTAAACTGACTACATCTATCTGTTTGATTAGATATTTAGGTATATCAGTAAACAATCCTATAGTATGTAAAGACTTCTGTGCTCCAGACAGATCATTATACTTAACTAAACGTGCATAATTTTCAACTGTAACGTCTTTCCATGACGAAATCAACGTAAATTTCTCTTCCTGACCTTTATTATTTAAGCTAATTTGCATGGTATTTATATAGAATTGTAATTATTTTTAAGTTATTTTTAATGTAGTTACTAGAGTAGAGTGAAAAAAAGTGAAAGTTTTTTGAAAATAAGTGTAAAAAAGTTTGGAGAAGTAAAAAAGCGTCTTATCTTTGCAGTATAATAATTAACAAAAAACAAACAAAATGAACTACACAGAATTTAAAACAACAGCAAACGAACTAGGATATAACTTAGACGAATTTACAATGATGGACGCTTACGCACAATTTGAGATCACTAACTGTACTGTAGAAGCAGCAGTTGAGACTATCTTAGCAGAAGAGATGAGTTATAACTTAAATTACTAATAAAATGAATCAGACTACATTTAACAAGAACATTAAGAAAGCTAACACATTACTTAAGTCAATTAGATTAGCTACAGTAAAAGGTGATGACAATAAAGTTAAGAACCTTAAAGTTCAACTTAAAAACATTAAGCTATAATGGATATTAATAAAGACAATAAATTCGGTAAGGTAGGATGCAGAAGCTTATCAGATGTGTATAATGAAGCATTAGCCTTAAGAGAATTAGATAAAAGAATAACTGAAGCAGTGCAAAGAGAGTTCAGTAAAAGAGATAATAAATGATTGCTTGGTATATAGTACTATGTATTTCTATAACACTATGTAGAGCAATCGTAGATAATAATTAAAAACAATAACGATGAAAGACTTACAATTCAATTACAGTATAGACGGATCTATAACAGTGAGAGTAGATGAAGTGAATGTAGGATATATCAATTACTCAGAACCACCTATAGTAGAAGCAGTAGTATACTATGGAGACTATAAATCTAAGGATTACTTTAAGACAATAGAAGAAGCAAAACAAGATATATCATTACACTTTGCTTTAATGGATGCATACGAACAAACTAAATAATAAGATATGAAAAGACTATATAAGTCAAAAAGACGCCCAGCTTGGCATAAATAGAGCAATTAATATTATGGTTAATATTAGATAGGATATCAGAAATGGTATCCTTTTTTTGTTATAAGATATTATAGATACCTGTGTTAGTTCTGATCTCATAATAGAACCTCATAGCTAATGCATCAGAGTAATCAGGAGAACGTCCTAATAAGTCTTTAACCTTATCCTTTGCTAACATACTTAATTTAGTGTCAGCATCAATCTTAGTTCTTTTAACTTGCTCTAGTTCTTGTATGATAGTATTCTTCAATATACTGTCTTTACATCTAATAGCTACTTGACCTTTATTAATCATTGATGACATCTTATAATAACATTGAGTCTTAAGGTTCTGATAGTTCTCACCTTTTAATGCTTTACTATTATTAACGAATCCTTTACATCTAAGCATATCAACAAGACCACCACCTACACCATCATCATCAACCATTATGTTCTGTAGATTAACTCCATTAGTTTGCTGTAGATCCATTATATACTCACCTAATTGTGTGATAGTATTAGTATCAAATGTTTTAATAGATACAACTGTTAATCCATTCCATAACATTACAACTGACTTATCCTTACCAAATCGTGCAACATCACATGTAATAAATCTATTACCTTCATTAACTTTATTATCAAATGTTCTTAGTATTGCATCATACTCTATTAGTATATCATCTGAATCATCATACTCCCAGTTACCAAATAGAAGTCTTTGTTGTGATACTATATCTAATGTTCTTAACTGCTCTTCATAATGTTTAGATATAAACTTATTGTCAGTTACTAATGCTGGTATAAATGAGAATCCTTCTTTAATAGTACTGTTAACTGAAGGCTTATAGAATTCAGTATACACCCAGTTCTTTGCTGGATTACAAGACATGAATAGTTTAGGTATTAAATCATACTCATCAAGCTTATATCTAATCCTAGAAGCTACAACGTTCTTAGCTTTCTCTGTTATCTGATTAGCCTCATCTATGAACGCTCCAGTAATCTCTAATGATCCTAAGCTGTCAAAGTTCCTGTCACTTGGATATAAGAATAAGTCCTTAAGTATAATAGAACTATCATTAAAGAAAGTAATTACATTAGATTGTGCATTGTACTTATAATGTACATTAGCTTTAATTCCCCAAGCAGAACATACTTCAAAGAATGTTAACAAGGTAGTCTTTTTTAATGCATCTAACTTACTCCTTCCCATTAAGTATCTTGTACCTTTATATTTAAGACACATCATTATAAGCCAAGAAGCACCTACCCATGATTTACCACCACCAGCAGACCCTCCATAGAGTATCTGTCTAGTACTGTTATCTAGTAACTGCTTAATAGCATCTGTTTGCTTACCTGTAAACTCTGGATTAATCTCCATAGTTGTTATATATTAATATTGATTGAAATAGGCTCATCACCAGATGTAACGTCTACTTCTTGACGTTCAGTGTAACCTCTTACTCTACCTTTAGTCTTTAGATAGAATGTAGTAGCTTGTACACTACCATTTTTAATTTGCTTAATTAATGCTTTCTCAACTAAGTCTAATGTCTTATCAGCTGCATTACTTACAGCCTCTTGATAGTCTTCATCAGTCTCTAACCACTTGTAATGTGCAGTCCTTCCTAGTGATATTCCTTCATCAGATAAAACACGTAAAGCCTCAGACACATTCCCAAAGGTAGTGCCTAAAGCTTTAATCATTGCTGCCTTCTTGTCAGTTGTTCTCTTCTGCTCGTTTTTCTTGCTCATATTACTTATATAGAATAGAGCTTATTTATTATCCATTAATACTCGTTAGGCATCCTTAGACGTATTCCTAAGTCAATAGCAGCCCATACTCTAATACGTTCCATATATGTATCAAAAGACTTTGTATCCATTTGAGTAGTACTCTTAACCTTTTGTATGCCTGTTGTCATTTCATTAACTGTAATCATCTCAAATTCTGAATTGAACTTAACCTTTAATGTCTCATGCATCTCATCTGTTAAATAACCTAGCTCACTAGCTAATGGTTGAACTATACACTTCCAATAGTATTTATTTGCATTCACGCTTCTTGTATTTCTTTGTTTCTTAACTTCTACTTGATAATCACTCTCTAAGCCTTTTAAGTACTCTATGAGCATTATCTTATCTGCATTGTCTTTTATTACAAATTTCATATTATAAGTTTGTTTGCTCCATTAAAACGACAGACTCAACTAATGATTCAGCTCTCTCTTCACATCTATCTATATCCCATTTGTAATAATCAGCATCTCTCAATCCAGTTAAAGACAATACAACATCTTCACCATACTTATTAGTTACCATCATTACCTTCTCACCTATAAAGAGTTTTTCAATTATCTCATGCTCTATTATCATTAATTCGAGTTTATCGTTTATATCCATTTTATTGTTGTTTTAGTTTTAAGTGCTTTATCAATTCATTCATTGCTATATTAACGTATAATTGATCTACATATTGTGGCATAGGAGTAAACATTAATAACGTGCTGAAGTGTTCTAGATTAAATAGATCATGACTTAACTCATGAAACAATAAGAAGTCTCTCTGACTATCAGATAAGTATTCAAATGAGTATGCATTTATCTCTATGTGTGTAACGTTATCTACATTCATACCTAAAGCCCATCCTAAAGTTGTTACTGGCATAGTAAATGAAAAGTCTATAGTAGTTAAGTCTTTAGCCCAATAAACATCAACACCAGCACTCTCTAGCCTTTCAATGTAATCATCAACATAACACTCTAACTGAGGATGTATTAATTGTATATTAGAATTGTATTCACTATCATTGTTTTGAGAGTAACCTGTCAATGTTATTACTAATGCGAATACTATCACATTAAATGTTACTAAAACCTCCTCTATCTTATTCTTCATTTTGTTTATTGTATTTACTTAATGGCGCTTCACCATTTAACTCTAGTTCTTTTTGTAAGTTAGCCAATGATCTCCATGCTACTTTAACACTATGCCTTATGTTATCACTATCTATTGTACCAGCTTCAATAAGGTGTCTAGTTAATGCATCTAACTCATCAGTACTTTTGTTTCTATCCCAGTGTAAAGGAGTGTTAGGATGATGTTGATCATTACCAGCTTGAGAACATCTAGCTACTTCTCTTATTGCGTCAGGGAAATATTGTAACACACCTGAATAAACAGGCATACCTTTGCGTTCTTTAGCAGTATCCTTTACTATAGGAGTAATTACCCCGTTCCTGTCTAAATCATAATAGTGCTTACTTTTTTTCTCTGTCATGTCTCTCTATGTTTTTAATTAACTTTTCGTTCTCGCTCTCTATATGGTAGGAGATGCTTATCTGTATTGCTGACAGTACTAATACTGTTACAGCTGCTATTGTTAATACCATACAGCAGTAACTTTAGCCTTCTTGTTAGTCTCTACATTAACAGACGTTCTGATTGTTGCATAAGACACAACTTCTTTTGCTGGTTTTAATACTGAATCTACTGCAGCATTGTATTTAGGATTTGTTGATCCGATTTTCTTTTTCTTTGCCATTGTTTTATTTATTTAATTTAATTGATATTATTTCTTTACCTCCTTTATATATTGGAGCTTTAATTAATTCACCTGTTGATAGATCTATGATATCATTTTTGATTGCTGCTTTATGTTTATCCTTTAAAGCTTTTAATTCTAACTCCATTGATACTACCTCTGGAATCTCACTGTAGTCATACCTACCAGCTGAGTTCTTACTTGTTATCTCTGCATCTGCATAAGCAAATGACTTATCGTATTTAGATGACTCTTCTATTACAGCATCCTCTATTCTGTTCTTAGCAGCTTTTACTATTAACTCTAACTTCTTTAAACTAACAGCAGCTTCTAATGGATTAACATCTCCATTGTTTACAGCATCAGCTACATTGTTTACAACTTCACTGACCTTAATTGTTTTTAGTATCTCCATGTTATTTATTTAATTGATTATAATCTATTAAGAATTCTAGTAGTTGTTCATCATTAAGTATTACTCTCTTGCCTTTATACTTGCTAACTTCATATATCATCTTAATCTCTCTTATCTTGTTGCCTTTCATCTTAATTACCCATTGTCTAGTATTACCCTCTAGATCTTTAGCATTAAGAGTTCTCTTTATAAAGTTTATCATTAGTTATATGTTGGATTGTTAGTAGTATAAGGGGCTTCATAAATAAAAGACTTAGTGTTGTCTGTTGCTGACCTCATGGTAGTCTTGTTTGATCCACCTATTAATGACTGACCTTTAAATCTCATTTTTACTTTATAGTTAGTATCTGTATTAAGATTGTTTAATCTTACGAAAGCATGATATCTATGACCATGAGATACACAGTTAGCGCCAGAGCCTACTTTAGCATCAAAGTACCAGAATGACACACCTAAAGTATCTATTCTACCTGAATGATTAAAAGTCTCCTCATCTATCTTTAACTTAATAGTAGTCCATCCATTAGTCCCTACTTCCTTATACTTAACTATTAACTTGTTAGGATTAAAGGTTGATAGTGTCGGAGTCATAATACTAGCAATAGCTGTAGTATTGAATCCAAAGAAGTTAATCTCATTAGAATCAAAGAACACGCAGTCAGCTGGACTACTTATCATTACTGACGGATTATAGTTTTCGGCTAGAGGATCGGTACATCCTACAGTTGTTTGAGCACTAGCAGTTGTACTACATATTAAGAGCATTACTAATGATAGTAAAAATGTAAGGCAAATCCAGACAATCAAGTCTAGTAAGCTAAATTTATTCTCATTAAGTTTGAATTCCATTGATTTTCTTGTTTTAAATTTTCTCATTTTATTATGTTTTAAGTTATTAATTATTGATATGCAAATATACAGTAAATTATTTTAAACTACCAAACTTTTTACTAATTATTTTCTGCAATCTTTTTAATGCCTGAGTAACAAGTACTTATGCAGCTTGAACAACTAGTATTAGGATTAAAATGAGATTCATGTGTAGCATTATATAACTCAATCATCTCTTTTTTTGTCGCTTGATCCTTTGCTTTACCACCTTTCAGTCTTGGCATTAAGTCTTTCGCTTGTTGAATTAGCTGTTGAGGAATGTCAGTTGTTGTATTAGCACTATCCTTAACATTCAACCACTTCTTATCTGGGCATGACATTCTACCTATCTTAGCTTTAATCTTCATAAAGCAACCACATCTTTTACATGACATAGTAGGTTTAAATAACATAGGGCAATCCCTACATATATCTAATCGCTCACTGTAGAGCTTATCATCTACAAAAAAATTACTCATCTCTTAACTGTTTTATTTGTTCTTGAACATCATCTGAATTAATATAGGCTACTATTCTAAGTTCAGCATCTTTAATTGTTTGCCATAACTTGTTGCGTCCTAACTTATACTTAGATGATATCTCTGTTAATGTTTCTCTCTCTATTCTATTCTTAATGAATAAAGTCTTGGAGTACCAGTCTAATGAATTGATAGCATCATCCCATATTTTAGAGATACCAATCTTATATTCATCAGACACATTATCTTTTATTGTATTGATAAAGTCAAAATCCTCATCTAAATTATCATAAGACACTGTATTTAATTGAGTCTTCTTAACATAGTTTTGAGAACTTCTAGGACTCATTACTGATATCATTACAGCTTTAGTTAAGTAATGTTTAATATCACCATCACCAGAAACTATCTTAGCTACCTGTTCGTCTGTCTTCTCTAAGAATTGAGCATAAACATCTGATACATATAACTCAGCCTTATCTTTAGGAATGTACTTCTTTCCTATCATCTTATTCTTTACACTTCTGTCAGACATTTTGCTAATGGGAGTGTTTGTCATCATTGCTGTGTCTACTAAGTAATCCCAGTGCAATGATGCTTCCTTGTTTATTTCGTTTCTATTCATTTGGATTGTTTATTATGTCAGACAATTTCTCAGCTAATGCGTGTAAATGATTATCTAAGATTAATTTATAACCTCTAATTGCAGCTCTATTGTCATCAGTCTCTAGTCCTATAAAAAGACCTGATGTCATTACTGATAGATGTAAAGGTAGTATCATCATCCATGATTCAACCTCACCATCATAGTTATTATGATAGTCTACTATAGTATCAACAGTTTCTAAATATAAAGAGTTTTGACTCTCTGTAGCTAGATCTTCTACAAATGTAGTTAATAGAGTTAAGTAATCTTCTACTACTACTTTGTGTATCTCGTTTGCGTAAATTGGTTTTGTGTTCATTTTTTAAATTTCTATTTGTTTGTCTTTAATTAATTGTCTTACTGTATTTTTATAATGTTCTATTTGTTCTTCATAATCACATCTCATGTACTTAACAGTTGTTCTTGATAAGAACTCTAACTCATCAGCAGTCCCCTCTCCATGCTTGTTATCTATATGAACACTGAAGAGGTACTGTTGACCCTGTTTATATAAATTGCAGCCGATACACTGTACCTCGCAATTATCTTCATGCCATCTTGTTGAGTGGTGTACCCTAGACATGAAGTGTCCGCAATGCATTGACTTATAATGTTTTACATCCCCACATGTTACGCACTGTGTTAAACCTTCAGTTGTTGCGTATCTGAGCCTAATGAATAAAGAGAACCATTTATCTAGATCCTTCTTCAGTTTGCTTATTGGTCTTGCTTTCTTTTTCTTTGCCATGTTTAATTATTTAAGTTTATAAATGAATCTTCACTGTATTCTACAAATGTTGAGCGACTACCATCAAATTCTAACTCAGCTACTCCACATCTTCCTGATCTATTCTTACCTACTATTACTTCAGTAATCTTATTACTATCATCTTTAGTGTAATATGCCTCTCTATATACAAAAAGAACTTGATTAGCGTCTTGCTCAATAGCACCTGACTCTCTAAGGTCTGACAGCATTGGTCTCTTATTATCTCTACTCTCTAATGCTCTAGATAGTTGTGATAAACATATAATAGGGATACCTAAGTCTTTAGCTAATGCCTTTAAACTTCTAGACAAGAATGATATCTGTTGCTCTCTTGATCCTCCTTTCAATGCTTTATCAGTTCCAGTTAGCAACTGTAAGTAATCAACCACTATCATATCTAAACCATTAGTAGCCTTCATTCTTTTAGCTGATGCTTTTAACTTATGTATGTCCATTGAACCGTTGTCATCTACCATTAAGTTATTGCCATTAATAATAGGAGAACATACTTCATTAAGTTTAATCAATTCATCTGGACTACATTGACCTAGTTTAATTCTATCAGTTTCTATTCCTGTCATTACTGACATTAACTTTTGTCCTAGTTCTTTAGTAGTCATCTCCATACTAAACATTGCAACCTTCTTGTCTCTTCTAATAGCTTCTAACATAAAGTTTAAAGCCAATGTAGTCTTACCCATTGCTGGTCTACCAGCTAATATAATTAACTCACCTTCATTCCATCCATTGTTAAGTTTATTGAGACTTCTATATCCAGTTGTGATTCCATTAATAGATCCTGAATTATTTAAAGCGTAATCATGTTGCTCCATACATTCAGTGAATATATCCCCAAACATTTTAGATGTTGTATCTTGAGCTGAACCGATACTATCTAACTTAGATGATGTGCTACCTATTAACTCATCTATATTGTAATCTGATTCATAAGCTTTATTAGTTTCAATCTGTAGTTTAATCAACTCTCTTCTCTTTTGAAAGTCTTGTAAGCTATCAATGTACTGAGGAATTAAATCATCATTAACATACTCAGATGATATGTCTGATAATTCTAATAATGTGATTTTACCCTTCAATGCTTCTGATAAAGTTAACATGTCGCAAGTCTTACCTTGTCTATATAACTCAATACACTTACTAAATATTGTGTTGTACTTACCTGTATAAAATGCGTCAGGACTTACGTTGTTTAACACGTCATGAGACAAATCTTCATACATCATGATTGCACTCAATACACTTCTCTCTAAACTAGAACTATGTGGAGCTATTTTAATATTATCTGTCATGTCTATTTTTTAAATTGTTTACCTTCTCTTTTTAATCTCTTTGTTATAATCTCTTCTATGTCCGCTGTAAATCCGTTAGACTCAATTCTTCTTTTTTCTGTTAAATCTTTATGATTAGCAAAGGGCTTTTGCCATCCAAACTTCTCAAACCTTTGTCTCAACCTCTCAATCTTTTCTTTTTGCAGTAGAGCATCTCTATCTAATTCAGCAGCCCTATCTTCTCTTTGCTTTTGTGCATTATGATTATAAGCACCAACTACAGATCCAATTGTTATCTCATCATTCCAATGCTCACCATTTAACCAAGTAGTAACGTGCTTTCTAAACTTAACTTCTGGAGTAGCTATGACATAAGAGTCAACAGCCTTTAAACATTTGTTACAATCTGACATACTTAGTTTTAAGAACTTATCCTCTGCTTTCTTCTTACCCTTCTTTACATTGTATTTATTCCAGAACTTCTCAAATAACTCTAACTTCTGTCTTTTTTCTAAACTCTTCTCTTTAACGTGAGGCTTAACTACTTTCTTATCTGACTCTTCTAATGTTTCTACTTCTCTTATCTGATTAAACATATCTCCAGATACTTTAGTTTTGATATATCCATTAGCCTCTAATTCGTTTAATGATCTCTGAGCCGTTCTAATACTAAACTTACTCCACTTATTAGATATCTCTGTTCCTGTCATTGTAAACACTCCCTCAATATCTATAGTTCTATTAATAAGGCTTAACAAGTACACAGAAGCCATGGTTATATTGTCATCATTAGCAGCTGTATGCTCATCTTTTTTTCTTATTGACTGACTTGTGTGTATTGTTTTCATAGTTCTTGTATTTAAATTCTAGGCAAAGATATGTAAAATAATTTAACTGACAAACTATTTATTGAATTTATTTTTAAAATCTTTATTTAATGCTTTCAATATAGACTCAACATCCTCTTCAGTTGTTTCTTCTGATCTTCTTTTTAGGTAGTTTGTATAAGTGTCTATTAATCGAACTGTCAATACTGCTGTTAAAGTTGCAGTAAAACTTATTATAAATGTATTCATGTCTTTAAAGTATAAAAGGAGAGCTATTTCTAGCCCTCCTATAGTTAGTTATTAAAATGGTAGGTCTGAATCATCAGATGTAACCATATTTTCTTGACCTAATGAAGCATTAGTTGGTACTGATTGAGACCCAGTTTCAACTCTCCATCCATCAATTGAATGAAAGTACTTGTCATTCCATGCTCTAGAAGATACATTAACACTTACAGCAACATCATCACCAGCATTCAATCCAGCAATCATATCAATTTTTTCATCTCCAAAGAATGAGATACAAACCTCAGGATTCCATTCAGAACCGTTATCAATTACTAGAGATTGCTTTCTCCACTCCTTACCAGCTTTAGAAACACCTGATTCTATTGCTAATTTTTTAACTACTTTTCCTTCTAATTTCATAATTTTTCTATTTTTTATTATGATTTTAATCTCTTAAAGGTGAGATTATTGACCTTTTATTGTTTTTAACTCAACTACTTGCTCAGTTGTTACTTGATATTTCTTAACTATTGACTGTACATCACCACCATTAGCAACATATTCTTTTGCTTTAATGAATTGATCTGGAGTCATAGCACTCTTAACTGTATCTTGTTTCTTGTTAGAGTCAACATCTTTAGTATCATCTAACAGAAATAGATTACCTAAAGCATACTTCTTAGCGTAAGAACTAGACGCTCCAAATGATTGAGCTATATCCATTCCTTTTCTTTGTGGATTAACTCCAGCTTGTGCATTAACTACAATCTTATCTTCACCATCTGTAAGCACTGCTGTTGAAGTTAAGACTAGGAATCCAGCTATCTCCTTAGTATTTTCAGTCATTGTGAGTGTTACGTCGTTTGCAGCGAGTAATGGCTTTACAGCCTCTAATATGTCCTCTGCTGACCTATACTTGTACTTACCAAAGCTATTGTATTGATTCTTCGGTGCTTTTAATTGTGTTTGTATTGCTACTAACTTTTGATTTAATTTCATTTTATTATTTATTTAATTATTATTTCTGAATATCAGCTCTATCAAAACAAACCTCCATGTTAGTATAGAATTGAACTTGCTCTAATGTATGAGGTATTACTAATGTTACTACATCACAAGATGTTGCTATTGTTAAAGTTGATACAATAGTGTCAGTATTATTGAATAAGTGATGTGCATAGATAACATTACCACAAGTATCTAAGCAGTTGTCTACTGGTACTACTACTACTGGAGTAGTTGGCTCTATTACTGGCTGTAAGTCATCTTCTTTAGTGCATGATGTTAATAATGCAATAGCTGTTAATGTTGTTAAAATTGTCTTTTTCATTTTTCTATTTATTTAATTGTTATTAATTGATGGTGCAAACATACACCTTTTTTTTTAATTACCAAACTATTTTGATTCTTTTTTTTCTTCTTCTTCAAAACAGTCCTCACAAGTATTAGTATCTTCTATAAAGTAAGTTTTGTTCTCTTCTATACCACAGCAGTCGCACTCATTAGAATCATTACCGTTCCAGTTAATAGGATTGTTATTGTCGTTTGAAGTATGTGTATCCATTTTATTTATTGTTTTAAATTGATATGCAAAGATAATGAAAAATAAATGACATAACCAAAAAAAATCCCTACTATTTTTCAAAATAATAAGGATTCTTTAAGTTTACTAGAGTAAGTTAACTCTATTTTTTATCAAAATAATGAACTAATCTTGCTACTTGGCCACTGTCTTTTGCGTGAATAAAACCTTCAACAGCTTTAGGAGTACCTACAAATCCTTTTCTATTATGCCATGAATCAGTTCCAGAAGGTGATCTCATATACTCAACAGTTACTCCAATGTAATCTTTACCATCTAACCATTTGTTTTTAACTTTGTGATGTAAATGATGTAAGTACCAGTATCTATGTGAAGTCTCAGCCCATTCTTGTGGTCTTTCATTAGCCATTGTCAATGGTAAGTTTTGCATCTTAGCACCGTCTCCATGCTCTAAACCAATTAAGTTCTTACCGTAAGTGTAATATTTTCTATGAGCTACAGAAACATCAAAAGTAATATCTTCAGCATTTCTAAACCAAGCTTTCAATGATTGAGCTAAATGGAATCCTGACTGATAATCATGATTAGACATAGAATGAACAATATCTACAGGAGCTACTTGTCTTAATATCTCTACACATCTAACGTACAATTCTAATGCTAGTTCATAATGTTGCCACCATTTACCATCAGCATCTTGAGGAGTTCCAGCAGTAGTTGTGTTATATACGTTATCAATATGTAAGATATCATTACCTACGCAGAATAAGATTCTATCAATATCAAAACCAGAAGCTTTAGCTAATATACCATCAACACCCTCTAATACTCTATTAAAAGCAATCTCTGAGTTATACTCTTCACCAGTTTCTAATGCTACAGCTAGTTTACCAATATGAATATCAGCTGGATTAACTACTAATAAATGATCACCTTTTACAGATCTTTTGATTTTCTTATATTTAGGAGCGTGTTTTTCAATTAACTTATTAACTCCTTCAAACATTTTTGACTCATCAAATGATTGATCATCTTTAGTTACAATAGAGAATCTTAATTCTCCTGACATATTTTGCCAATGTTTAACACTAACCACATCTTTTTTAAGAATACCTCTCTCTTTCAAATGTAAATCTAATGCAGTATTACCAGATAAATTATCCAACTCTTTACCTCTCATTTCGTTCACCATCTCAACCTCTTCTGGTGATAATCTCAATCTTTTACTTTCTTTTTTCATTTTTTCTATTTATTAATTATTTCTTTTTTCTAAAGTTCTTCCTCCAAAGTAAGCACCTATTACAGTGATTAATACTATCTGTAATAAATCAACCCACTCAGGTTTAACTGTAAAGCTAATACTTCCTGAATCTACAAATACCATAACAACAGTTGATACTACTAAAAATACCAACATTAAAGGTCTTACATTTTTACTTAACCATGAATCAGCATTCATATCTGACTGCCATCTGTCAGTTATATTTCTCTCAATATCACCTTCATATCTAGCTATCAATTCTTTTATCTTTAATTCAGCAGCTAACTTTTCTTCTTTAGATGTTATCATGTCATCTAATACAGTTCCAACAGAGTCAACTAACTTAGTAGCTCCAGTTGAAAACAACTTATTCCATATACTCATTATACTTTTTTTTTAGGATTAATATTTTCTACAGATTCAGGACTTACATCAATAGTATTATCATCAAAAGAAGACAGATCATTCTTAACTATTAAAGTAATTTCATCTTGTAGGTTATTGTTTAATATTACATTCATTAATAATGTATGTGCTTTTAATGATTGAGTAATCATTTCATCTCCATTTCTACCTAATCCAGTCAAAATACAACCATGTGTATCTTTATGAGTGTTACCGATATGAAATAGGATGTAACTTCTTTTAGGTACTTCTTCTACTAATAAGTGAACGTATTTAAAGTTCCCTGATTCAGCAGCAGTTCTTACTCTTACATCATATAACCCACACGGGATAGAGGATGTATTTCTGTTGTTTGCTTTGTAAGCATTCTCTAGTGTATGACATAAAAACTCACCGTTAAAATATAGCTTACCTAACGTAGTATCTTTTGTGAAAGTGTCTCTCTCTAGTACTAATTGACATTTGTTTTGCATGGTTTTATTGTTTTAAATTCTCGGCAAAGATATAAAAATAATTGGAACTACCAAACAAAAAGGAGATTATTTTCTCTCTTTTAATATTTTAACGATAGTATATATGATTGATACTACTAGCAATGTTATTTTTAATGAAGTTTCCACAGTATCTATGAAAGATACACCAATAGTAGTTCCAGAAACAGTTGCAGCCTTTATAGTGTCTTTTATGTCGTTCATTTCCATTAACCTAAATAAAGTCCACTAAAATAAGACTCATCACTATCAGGTCTTACATCATCTTCTGTGTTAGTCTTTAACTCAGGATATCTCTCTGGATAATGACATAGATGATTAACCAATGCTTCTGTAAAGAACTCAGCTGTGTCTCTAATCTCACCTCTTAATTGAGCGGCTTCCTCAACAGATAAGGGATTTGAATTATCAGCAGTCTTTGATACTATGTTATTATTCTGAACCTTAAACCTTAAGAAAGGAATAGACTCATAGAAAGACCAGTGTACAAGCATTTCAGAAACAAAATCATCTACTAGTGTTTTATAGTGACCTGTTAAAGTTCCAGCAATAATATCAGCTTCAATCTTATCATATAATTGAGAACCTAATCTTAATTTAACGTATTTCTTTTGCGCTAAAAGAACATGAGGTTGTAAAAAAGCGACATCTACATTGCCGTTAAGCGCTGTAGAGTCTTTTAATTTTTTTGAACTTATGAAGAGAACTTGTGACATTGGTTTTATTTTATTTATTTATGAATCCTTTGTTAGGCATATCAGTAGGAGCTACAGATACTTCTTGCTCATTAGGAGTTAATTTAACACCTCTAGACTTAGCTTCAGTTGACGTAATAACTAAATCAGAGTTCTTTGGTCTTGATCCTTCCTGTACTAGTATGACTCTGAACCATTTATGCTTGCATGCGCCTCCTCCTTTAAATTTCCATATCGAATAAGTATCAGCACCACCTTTACCCCAGCCCTTGTTAACAGCTTGAGACCCCATTTTAATGATATCTTCTTTTCTGTATAACTTATTAGCAGACATCATTTTTTGACAAAACTCTCTCTCAGGATTATTATTACCAGTATATCTGTATCTTACTCTATACACGTCATTTACGTAATCAGTTTGCTTAGATTTACCATCTTGCTCTGACTTTCTATTAGGATAAGCACTTCCAACTCTAGCTAAATTAACCTGTTGTACGTTTAATTCAGTCTCAAAATTAAAATCCTCAGTCTCATCATCAGCATCTCCTTCAGATAACACTTCAAAGCCTTCTGGCATATCTTCACCATGCTCAGCTAAGAACTTGTCTAAGGCGTTATGAGAGCACATTGCAACCTCTTCAGTGTTATCACCTTCAGAAACTATTTCATCTTGTCCTAGCGGCTCTAAACCAAGCTCCTGTCTGATTTCATCTGTAGTCATTACTGATTTTAAAGTTTCAGTATCAAATTTAGATGTAATAGGCTTATTTTGTACAAACTCAATATCATTAGATATACCGTTAACAGATAAGATTTTATCTAACGTCTTCTTAATATGAGCTTGGAATGGAGCAATTACAGTATTATTATAAATTTCAAAAGCATCATTTAACTCATTAGCATTACTCCCAAATCCGTTATCTGATTTTATTCCCATTAGCATTGGTGATGTTACACGGTGAGAAGTAAGGATGTTTTGAGTTAATAATTCTTGTAAACTTATAAATTGCTCATGATTGTCTCCACTAGACAAAGTTGTTATTTCTGGAGTATTTACGTCTTGGTCAGTAAATGTCATTAATAGTTTTTCACCATTAACACCAGTTAGCTTCTTCTTAATAGAATTTTCAAGAGCTTTTTGTTCTTGTCTTGAAGGAGTACCATTGTTAAAATTAATTACATGACTCCCAGAAAATCCTGATTGTATGTTGTTTAAATGATAATCAGACACCATTTTATCAACTAACATCCAATTTACACCAGCAACGTAATCTGGTAAAAACATAGAATTTAAATTAGGACTATATAACCCAGTGTAAATCAATTGACTAGGTTGAGTTCTATCATTAATATTAAATGCTGGAATAGGCTTAGGCTCATTGTTAAGTGTATCATTCCAATCAGAACTTACAAAATACTCATGAACTTTACCCAACATATCTGGTACTCCACTTCTTACCTTTTCAACTGGCACGTGATTAATCTCAGCAATAGACTTACGATCATGAGACCATATAACGTTAATACAGTAACCTCCTTGTAATTTAAAGTCTAAAGCTAATTTCTTAACTAAATCGTGTAAAGTTTCCTTAGAATTAGGATTATTAATAAAAGAATTTAATGCAGCTAAATTGTTTGTATCAGTTCCCTCCTCAGTAACAATCCCTTTACCAGCAATCATTTCGGCAGTTGCGTTAATAATCGCAGAATGTGTTGACGAATTTTGATATAAGTCAATTAAAAATAATGGATATGTGTTTTTCCAGTCTTGATTTCCATACTCAATCCATTCACCATTAGATGCTTCGTAAATCTCAGGAGATAAATCTTGAGCTAAGTCTATGCTAGATATTTTCATAATGTTTTATTGTATTAGTTTATATAGAATTTTATTAATTATTTTGCAAACATACGTAAATTAATTGAATTGAGCAAAAAAAAGCCCCTATATTTTACTACAGAGGCTTTTAATGTCATTTAATTTTACTAAGGAGTATCCGTTACTAAGTTAGAATTTACAAAATTATAACCAGTTAAATCAGCATTACCTTCTATATCAGTTATAGTTGTCACGCTAGTCTCTATCTCATAATAATGAGAAGGAGCTGTAGTTAGTAAACTTAAATCATGAGTAATTCCTGAATTGTATATGTCAGATACATTAGCATCTTGATTACTATTCCAGATAGCGATTTGATTCATTGTACCGTCATAATAGTTATTATGTACGTTAGAAGCTCTACCTAATCTGAAGATGTTGTTGCTAGGATCAGAGCCACTTATAACGCCATCATAACCGTGATTACTAGCTACACCAATATTTGATTTAAGCACACCGTCAATGTATATATTAAATCTACTATAATAATCAGCAGAATTATTAGACGAAACACCAGTAGTACCTCCATTAAATGTAATCATCACATGTTGCCAAGTACTAGACACAAAAGAATTAGCTGCTACCAATATAATATTATTATATACTGTACCATAATTTAACACTAAAGAAGTTCCACCTGATTGCTTTAATGTAATAGCTCCACCATTGTAATCATCACCAGCTCCATAAACAAATAAAGTCTGGTTAGATGTATTAGAGCTAGGCTTTACCCACATAGATAAAGACCAAGCATTGCCATCACCATTAGAAGCTCTATCCATGGCATTCATATTAACCGGATTACCTTGAAAGAAACTACTAGAACCATTGAAATTAACAGACTTTGTGTTAGTATATGATGCAACATCCAAGACGGTTACTGTAACTGTAAATTCAACAGTTCCACCAATAGCATTACCACCCTTACAATTAACAACAATAGTATCAGCACTAGTTCCTGAATAAGATGGAGCTGTACCACTAAGAACACCAGAATTTTGATTTAATGACATCCATGAAGGAGCATCTACTTCTACGAATTGATTAACTATATTGTCACTAGATATTATTTGAAAGTTTAAAACACCTAACTCATCTACAGATACAGTTTGATCAGCTATAGTAGGTACAAAAGTAGCGTCTGGCTGAGAACCTTGACCTATCAGTTGTTTAGTTATAACAGGTAAATCACTGTAATTAGTATTACTATTAACACCAAAGTACAAATATAAATCACTTCCATCTGGATGAACTATAGAGGTAGCTACTAATTCGTTATAAGTTTCACTCCATAATTGCAAAGTATTATTAGTCATATATCTTAAACTAAATAAACCTTGTTGAGTTCCAGCACCTCCTTGTCTCCATGAATCAATAGAACCACCACCAGCAGTGAAGTAATTAGATGCAGCAGTATTATGACTCCAATTAGCGTCAGCTATAATAGACTCATTTGTTTGGTATTTAAAAGAAGTCATTAATTCATCTTCAGCAGTTACAATTCCAGTATTTGCTAAACTATAATCTATTCCGAAAGTCTCACCAGCTCCTTGTTTATTTAAAGGAATCATGTATTGTTCTCCTGGAGATAAAGCTAAATTTCTCTCTAATATAGTATGTGTAAGAACACCATTTAATACACCAGCCTCAGTACCAGCATAATCATGAGCAATAGTCCATAAGAAATCAGCATTATTGATAATTCCATTAGGTAACACTCCATTTGCCCAAGTATGCATCTGCATATTAAAAGACGTTACAGATAAAGCTATAGTAGTTTTAGCAATTTCAACCTCACCACCACCACTGTAATCTAATAAAGTTAAGTAACCTAAGTTATCAAATCTAATACCTAAAGCATCACCATTACTTACTACATATTTAGAGCCTGAGTTGGTATTTGTTAAAGTAGAATTTGAACCATTTATAAAACCACCCGCATAAGTAAATGACGTACCCCAATTAGATGCAGTTATAGAGCCGCCATTATAAGCTACAGGAGATTCAGCACCATCCCAAATTCCCATAATTAAGTTAGCACCTCCATTACTTTGAAAGTTCCACTTAAATTCTGAACCCCTTTCTAATGCTTGACCAAAATAAAAAGGCAATTGCTGATTAATAGTAGAATCATTTGTAGAAGTTCCTACTGGATCATTAGCATTAACACCATAAGAGATGAACCATCCATTGCCACTAGCTAAACCACTAGATCCATTAATCATATTAGTAGCATCAATAGTAATCTGAGTTGCATCATCTAAAACTAATACTAAGTCAGTACCTATTACAGAACCACTTACTACCGGATTACCAGAACTACCAGAGCCACCTAAAGTAGATGCGTCAATAGTCACAATCGATGCATTACTTAAACTTAAATTGATATCAGTACCATTTACAGTACCACCAGTTACAGTAGTGTCGTTATCTATACCTAAAGAGACAGCATCTACAGTTATTACAGATGAATCACTCATAGTTAAGTCTATGTCAGTTCCATTAAGAACTCCACTTACTACGTGTAAGTTAGTGTCTACATTTAACGCAGTAACATCAATAGTAACAACACTAGAATCACTAGCAGTTAACTCTAAGTTATTGCCTACTAAAGTTCCAAAAGATATTGTAGTATCAGTATCAACAGCTAAACTAGAAGCGTCTACAGTTACAGTAGTAGCATCATCCATTGTTAAGATTAAATCAGAACCACTTAAAGCTCCAGAAGATACAAAATTATTTTCATCAACACCTAAAGTTGTTACATCTACAGTATAAGATACACCGTCAGTTAATCCTAATGTTAAATCATTACCTGTTAAAGCAAAAGAATTTACAAAATTGTCAGGAGAAATAAAACCAGCAGTATTGGTAAATATAGCATTTAATTGAACTACAGCCTGATTAAGTACAGAATTTACAAAAGAACCATCAATACTAATAGCATTAACTGGTAAACTTTCAATAATTATTTTTGCACCATCTTTTAGTTTTATCATAATCTCAGTACCTACTGCAACAGCTTGTAAGGTATTAATAGCATGAGGTACTAAAACGTTATCAGATCCTAAAGACAAGTCTCTTAAAAGGATTGTAGAGCCAGTAGCATCTAATCCAAAATCAATTGCTTTGTACTTTAAGTAGGGAGAAATTAACTCTAAGTCTTTATCTTCAAATAATCTATTGTGTACAGTTGCTTGATATCTATAATTACCATCAGCTTGTAATTCATCACCTTGACGTACTTGAAAAACGCCATAGTCAATATCAGTTGATCTGTCTACTTTTCTGATCTCAGCATATATAGTAGTACCAGCATGAATCTCTACAGGATGATCAAAAAACCATTCAATCAAATCACCAGCGAAAATAGTCCCCTCTGGCCTAACATTGTCTTGAGGTAATACTTGTTTATACACCTTTCTACCATTTACAGATAATTCATACACTAAAGTCTGATTAGCTGGTACATTTTCAGCAGCAGTAGTTGTAATACCTAAACCAGCAATATTAACACCAAAGTAATTTTCACCACTATAGCCTATACTTGTTAAAGGATCTACAGAACCTCCTAAAGGCAAACTAAACATATCAGAGTAAACTCTACCAGATGGAGCTATAAACCCATCAGAACCTTGATTAGCTACCTTAGACTGATCCTTTAATCCACCCCACATAGGATAAAAATTAGTATCATTACCTAAATTGGTAAAAAATATATTTTCAGCACCAGATGACATCTTATGTTGTTCTCCTAAAAATAAAGAGTTAAGAGTAGTCTCTATAGCTCTATCTCCTTCTAGTTTATCTGTAACTGGATTGTATTTAAAATGCTTTAATGTTTCAGCGTCAACAGTAGATGCTAGGATTGTATCCCATTCAGTACCGTTATTTCTTTTTAATACTCCTTCTTCCTTATCCCATACAATAACACCTTCTTCATGATTTAAAGCACTAATAGTGCTAGTATCAAGAACGTCAGGTCTTACCGTGAACTGCGTGTTTTTTCTTGTTGCCATTTATTATTTTATTTATTAATTTATTATTTCTTCTTCTTCTTCTGATTTCTCTGGTTTAACATGACCAGCAAAACCATGAGATTCATTCTCTGGAAATATTTCATTATCTCCAAAGTCTATTGTTGCTTCAGTCATTACGTCATAAAATATACCATCATAATATATTGGAGGAGTTAATTCTAGACCGTCCTCATCATATGTTGCTTGCACCTTTACTAATTTACCTAAAGACACTATTGCGTGTGTTGTATTGTGGTAACCAAATTCACCAAGAACTCCTGTCTCTATTAAAGAATAAGTTGCTGATTCTTGATTGTCGTATTGTAATTTATATATGTTCATATTATGAAGTTAATGCTGCTAATTGAGTATCTGTTAGTGCTGTGGTATATACTTGTAGTTGTTTTACTTTTCCGTAAAAATAATCAGAATTACCAACTCCCTCTGCAAAATTTAAACTATCTAAAACATTAGAAGCAAAAGATATACCCGATAGTTGTGAGTCAATTTCAAAACCATCTTTCCAAGTAGAAAAATCATTTTCTTTCCATTTTAATCCTACTTTAATAAAATTAGCAACATTAACTAAAACCTCTGAATGAAAATAAATTACAGCACCTCCGACAATTACAAATGTTTGTAAAATATTAGATGAGTTATCATATTTTATAAAAAGCCTATTATTTGACGTGCCATCACTAATAGTAATACTCCTATTTGTTAAATCATTACCTAAAGCAGCCATCTCAACAAACAAAACCCCCTCTGTACTATTAATCAAACTACCTATACCATCTCTTGTGAAGATGTCTTGGTTTCTTGTAACTGTACTTCCTGATGTTGGAATGTATGATGTAGCGTAAGAGCCTTCTTCTACTTGTGCACCGTAAACGTAAACTCCTTCTCCATTTGAAATATTAGTTCCATTAGCAAGTGTAGTTCCATTATAACTTAAATATATTCCACTAAACTTACTTGTAGTGTCTGCATCAAATGTTGATGTA
>Ga0206123_10000601_pt1:0-15000 | contig 35479 bp, 28 predicted proteins | sample Helgoland_Spring_2_FD_160086 | JGI IMG/M metagenome (GOLD analysis project Ga0206123, IMG submission 160086) | Pelagic subsurface seawater microbial communities from Kabeltonne, Helgoland, North Sea - Helgoland_Spring_Bloom_20160316_1 | ecosystem: Environmental > Aquatic > Marine >...
GAACCACAAAAACTACTATTCTGGTCGGCCTCAGCCTTGCCAGCGCCCTCACTACTCATGCTGCCGCGACACGCGTGGCTTTCGTCGACGCCTTCGCCACCGCCCGTGGCAACGCATTTACCGCCACCGCCGACAACGCCTCCGCCGTCTTCTATAACGGCGCAGGTCTCACTCAGCTCGAAGGCACGCAGATCCACGGCAATGTCTTTGCGGTTTCGCTCGACTACAGCGCAGACACCGCACTTGGCAAAGACAAGACCGATGACGAGTTTCAAGCCGTCCCTAGCGCCTTTATCAGTCACAATCTCAAAGACAGCCCCCTAGCTTTCGGCTTCGGCGTATACTCGCCCTTTGCACTCGGCGTGGATTGGGGCAACGATGCCGCATTTACATCCGGCCCGCTCGAGTTCGGCGGCACTTTAGTACCCTACGAAGCCGACCTCGTTTATACCAAATACCACGCCGTAGTGGCTTGGCAAGTTACCGAGACGCTCTCACTCGCTGCGGGCGTCAGTTACGACGATTCTGACGTCAAAATCAAAACCAACGCGCTTGAGTTTGACGGCGACGACAACACTATCGGCTATTCGCTATCTGCGCTATGGCAACCCTCTACGAAACACTCTTTCGGCCTCAACTACCAAGCCAAAACAGAAGTCACTTATGACGGCGACACCACGATCAATGGCGCGGGGAAGTTTGATTCAGAAGCAGACCTGATATATCCAGAATCCATCGTATTCGGTTACTCATACCGTCCGAATGAAAAATGGAATTTTGAGTTTAATGTAGATTGGACCAATTGGGATCGCGTCGATGACCTCACAATCGAAGGTGTTCCCGCTATTCCGGGTCTCCCCGATCCTCTATCTTATGAGCTCAACTGGGAATCCGCCTTCATTTGGGAGCTGGGTGTCACCCGCTATCTTGACAATGGCTGGAACGTCAGCGCTGGCTACACCTACGTGGAAAATGCCGTGCCCGACCAAGGCCTGCTGCCAATCGTGCCTGACTCTGACCGTCACTTCTTTGCACTCGGCGTCGGTCGCGACTACGGCAACTTCTACTGGCAAGCCACTTACCAGTATACCTACGCGGACGAACGTGGGGTCAGTGGCAATGATGGGCCCTTAGATCTTCCTAGCGTTAATGGCGACTACGATCTCGACAGCCAAGCATTCGCCTTCTCCGTAGGCTACCGTTTCTAAGGCGACCTACCATTCACTTCGGGGCGGACAGCAATGTCCGCCCTTTTTATTGGTTCATCACCGATTAGTCCGAAAGTCTCGCTTGAAACGACAGCCCGTGTATCTGAGAGGCAGCGGCTGCTTGAGCCATTGACCTCGATAGGAGTGGGGGGACTCGCCCACATTCATCCTGTGTTGCGGCAAAGGAGGGCGAGTCGCCCTCCCTCCTTTTTACCTTCCTCGCTAAGCGAGCATGACCCTTTTCATTGCCACACGCCCAACGCTTCGAGCTGCCTAGTCGCTTGCTCGCCCCAGCCGCGGTTCGCGGCGGGACTCGCAGGGCTCGGGTGTAAAATACGCCCGACCTGCACGTCGACATCTTTCAAGGCCACCTTCGCACGGCCTTCTGCGAACGCGCCGACGCCGACTACCCACTCGGGTTGCAGCGCCGCAACTAACTCGCGCAAATGTGTATCACACAGTGAATACAACGCGGCGACCTCAGACGCGGGCAACTTATCTGGTGTACGATTGCGCCCGCTTGCTTCCATAAACACCAGCGGACAATAATTCGCCACAAAGTGATCCGCAAAAAACGCATCCGCAGACGGGAAGCGCTCACTGAACAAGCCCCACAGACGACGCCCGCTCACCTCGCTGCGCTGACAAGCGAAGCCCTCGACCACACGCTTTGGATGCTCGTTGAACGGCTTCTCAATATCCTCATTCACGCCCACCCAGTCACGCACTGACGCGACTTCGCCAAACGGCACGCCCGTCTGCGCCATGCCAAATGGCCCGGGGTTCATCCCCATGAAAATTACTTGCTTCGGCGAGTTGGCGTGCTGCTCCAGATAACTTCGATGCCCTGCCCACGCGTAGTCCAGCGGGTTATAAACATGCGTGGTCGGCTCTGCAAACTGCAGTGCATCCACGCCCGCCGAAAGCCTCAGAGCTGTGGCAATTGCAGCCTCACTGCTCGAGTTAGTCATCCTTCGCTTTTCCGCCGACATCACTATGACCAAGATCACGCTCGGGAGCGATCACATCACGAATACGTTGCTTCAGCTCCTTCATTTCAGGAAAGCGGCCTTCGTCTTTACGATTCCACACTACAGCGGCGTCCACCGTCACACGAAAGGTGCCGCCCAGCTCCGAAGGCCGCAACGTCACTGAGCCGAGTTCACTTTCAAACGTCGTTAACAGTTCCTGCGCCGTCCAACCTGCCCGCAACAACCAGCGACAGCCCGGACAATATTCAATCTCAACACTTGGTTTCATTGTTTTAACAAGTGATCATCATAGAGTTCTAGTTCAACAACAGGCAAGGCATCCAACAGTTGACCCACCGTGCGACCCTCGATCAATAAATTCAGCGCAATATCAGCCAGCGGTTGCAACACGAAATCACGCTCCGCAATACGTGGATGCGGGAGCTGTAAGCGCTCGCTCTCAATCCTCGCCTCAGCATAGATCAGTATATCTACATCAATCGTCCGCGGCGACCAGCCACCTGTGCGCACGCGGCCTAATTTATTTTCCACTGCAAGGCAGACATCCAGCAAAGCCTCTGGCCCCAACTTCGTCTGCACCTCGACTGCTGCGTTCAGAAAAGGGGTTGCATCGCCCATTCCAATCGCACGATTTTGATACACGGGGCTCTCAGCAACAATCGCTACACCATCCGCCTCCAACAGTTTCAACGCAGAACGCATCTGCTGTAATCGCTCGCCAAGATTACTGCCCAATGCGAGATAAGCGGTCGTTAACGGCATCGCGTGACCTCCGCAGCGAAATAGTCACAGATGCAATCCACAGGCACTGCAGGTTTTTCCACTTTCACAGTGACTTCCACGGCCTTATCAAAGCGTTCCAAAATCTCAGCAGCGATTACTTCCGCCGCACGTTCAATCAAATTAAAGCGAAAACCCTCAAAAACCTCCTTCACTGCCGCGTAGACCTCGACGTAGTTCACCGTGTGCTCCGGCGTATCTTCCTCGAATTCCAAGCCATCGAGTAGGCTCAGCAATACATCGACTTTAAAGCGCTGCCCGAGCTGAGCCTCTTCTTTCAACACACCGTGACGGGCAAAAAATGCTAAGCCCTTTAATTCGATTTTCGTCTTATTCATAGCGTAAACAATGGTCCATCACTTGAGCACATTCGCGGTTTTCGCGAACGTCATGTACCCGGATAAAATCAACTCCTGCCTGAATTGCCAATGCCGTAGTTGCCAAGCTGCCACTCAGGCGCGCCTTGGGGTCTTCCAACTCCAGCAGCTTCGCAATCATCGATTTGCGCGAGGCTCCCAGTAGCAGCGGATAACCAAGGTCAACCAGTTCAGGTAAACGACGCATGATCTCCCAATTCTCTGCATAACTCTTGCCGAAGCCCAGCCCCGGATCGAGCAGGATAGAATCCTCTCTGACACCTTCTGCTCGGACCCGCGCAATCGACTGGTCAAAAAACACACGAATCGCCTCAATTACATCTCCAACCCCCGCCTCCTCGGCAGGACGATTATGCATCAAAATACAAGCCGCACCGTGTTGCCCAATCACAGCAGCCATCTGCGAATCGCGCTGAGCGCCCCAGACATCGTTGACAATATCTGCGCCGGCAACCAACGCAGCGGCTGCCACTTCGCTTTTTGAGGTATCAATCGAAATCAACGCCTTTGTCTCGGCGCGGACTTTCTCAATAAAAGGCACCACGCGCGCAATCTCTTCTGCTACAGAAATCGGCACATGCCCTGGCCGGGTGGATTCGCCACCAACATCGATAATCGTAGCGCCCGCCTGCACCATTCGATGAAAGTGCTGGAGAGCCCGAGTAAGATCTACAAAATCACCACCATCTGAAAATGAGTCTGGGGTGAGATTCAAAATACCGACCATGTGAGTCTGCTGACCCAGCACTAAGCTGCGGCGTTGCGTGAAATAAGAAGTAGGCTTAATCATCGAACAATAGAACAGATTTTTTCATTTCCACATCCGACAATCCCGAAGTCAATGCATCCAACAGAGGCCGCGGTTCACTCGGCAGTATTAGATCAATCCCCTCCCCACTAACCGTATCCATTGATCGGATACAAAATGACGAGTTTGTCAAGAACACCGCATCCGCCTCTTGCAGTACTGCAGGAGTATAGCTGCCCTCTTCAACTGGGATCGCAAGCGAGTCTGCAAGCTGCAGCAACTCAGCGCGAATCACACCAGGTAAAATACCCGTCGATAGCGCTGGGGTGCACAAGCGCCCTTGCTTAATAAAAAACAAATTCGCAATCGTAGTCTCGGCTAACACACCTGCAGTGTTCACTCGCAGCACATCTGCATATCCTTCCGCCCGAGCAGATTCCAGTAGCAACATGTTTTCCATGTAGTTGTGCGCCTTATGACCTGCCAAGCGCGAATGTTCATTGAGCGGATGCTTCGTTGTGAGTTGCAGTCGCACAGACGTAGTCGCCGCCATCGCTGGCCGCGCATAGACGTAGCATCGAGCGCCTGCCCCCTCTTTAAGTAGTGAGAGTTTCACCGTGCCATCACGGAGTCCTTCGGCTTGGACCAATTCGCGGATCGCAGCCAACGCCTCTTCTGGTGTGTGATCGAGCGGCAATCCTAGATCGATAGCAGAATCATAAAACCGCTGCCAATGCGTCTCCCAAAAACACAGTCGTCCCTGCGACAGCTTAATTGTTTCAAAAATGCCAAAGCCATGCGCAAAGCCGGATTGATTCGGATTCAACGCAGCGGCATCTCCCGATTGAAGTATTATAATTTCTGACATAAAGCATCCACAGTCTCACGAATCGCACGGCCTTTATCGAGTGTTTCTTGATATTCACTTTCAGGGTCTGAATCCCAGACAATTCCGCCTCCGACTTGATAATCTAGATACCCATCCTTTAGCTGCAAGCTACGGATGGCAATATTGAGCTCTGCATTGCCATCAAAGCCGATGTAACCGACAGATCCAGTGTAGATACCGCGACGCGTTGACTCGAGCTCCTCAATGACCTCCATCGCCCGCACCTTCGGTGCACCCGTAATGGAGCCACCTGGAAATAAAGCATAAATACAGTCAAAGACATCGTTACCCTCAGCCAGCACTGCTTTGACTTGAGCAGTCTGATGAATGACCCGCGCATAGTGCTCCAAATGATATAATTGCTCGACACACACACTACCAAACTCGGCCACTCGCCCCAAATCGTTGCGCTCCAAATCGACAATCATTAGCAGCTCTGCACGATCCTTCTCGGATGTGCGCAGCGCCTCCGCATTTAACGCATCCTCTGCAGGCGTCGCACCACGTGGACGCGTGCCTTTAATCGGCCGCGTCTCGATCCGCCGCCCCTGCTTGCGTAAAAGCTGCTCCGGCGAAGTCGACAATACAGTAAACCCATCTGTACGAATCAATGCACTATACGGCGCAGGGTTTCCGGCCCGCAGGGCTTGATAAAGTTGAACTGGACAACCCTCGTAGCGACACTTTGCGCGTTGAGAAAGATTTACCTGATAGACATCACCACTAGCAATATAGCTGCGCACGCGCTGTACCGCCTGTAAATAATCGGCGCGCTCTATATTCCACTCCCATTCGTCACGTTGCGGTACGGCAGCAATTACCGGCTTAGGCGGGGCAGACACAATCGCCTGTAACTCATCGAGCACCACATCCTCATCCGCACGTATGCCTAGCGCGATCAAGCTCAACTCGCCCGTCTGATGATTGAGCGCTGCAATCCCATCGTAAAAACCGAAATGAATATCTGGCATACCTCGGTCGTCGTCAGTCAAATCGGGCAACAATTCGACCTGTCGGCCGTAATCGTAGGCAATAAAGCCAACAGCTCCACCAACAAACGGGATGCCACTCATATTCGCGCTCGAATATTTCGCCATCAACTCGCGCAACAACACCAGACCGTCCGCTGATATCGTGGCATCATCATCTGTGGTAGACTGCCGAGGTTCTGCTGAACCTGATGTTTGATATTCAACATATCTCCCGTCTTTCCCCTCAAACACCAGAAATGGATCGGCGCCAAAAAAGCTCCACTCACCCAAGCCGTCATTCGACAGCGAACTGTCCAGCACAAAGGGCAAATGCCGTGCTCCAAAGCGCTCGATCAACTCATCAACTGCAGGAAAATTCTGTAAGGCAACGATCTTCATCTTGAGAGGACATTCCTCACTATTACATACACCTTCACTGTGTTTAGTGTCGATTGGCACGTTGGATCAAATAGAAGCCAACTGCCTGAAAAATGAGATTAGGCAGCCAGATCAAAAGATCTGGACGCAGGGCACGGGCGCCCTCCAACCAACTCACTGCGATAATTAGGAAATAATACGTCATCGCAATGATCAGCGCGATTGCCAGATTCGCATAACTCTCTTTTCGCCCGACCTGAATCGCAAGTGGCACACCAAAAATAGCCAATGAAAACACCGAAAACGCCATCGCAAAGCTTTTTTGCATATGCATCTGCACCTTCATCCGATCTTTCGAGATTCCTTCTGCAGCCTCGGTCTCTTTGGCCAACGCCAAATCTCTCTTCACCATTAACTGCGAAAAAGTCATTTCTTTAATCCGCGCCTGACGCTGACTTTTCTCGTCAAAAATTTTGCCCATCGGCAATTCGATCGGCAACTCGCCAAAAAAGAGCGAGCGCATCGGCTCATCCGCCAGTTCCTCTGAACCTGAACCATCGCGTTGCTCTGCAGTGCCGTCTCTCAAAGTCAGCACCAGCGCATTATTAGTCTGATCGAAATTGATTTCACCTTCCTTCGCGCGCAAAAACAACTTTACACGTTTCTCATCATCCAATTCCCAGATCCAGAAATCCTTCATCACCGGTCCATCACGATCGCCCATGTAAATGACATAGCCAGGGAATTCACGAATGAAACGCCGCTCTTCAATGAACCCGATCGGATTTTCACTGATGGCGCTGACCATCAACTGCTTATAAGCTAAGCGCGACTGCGGCGCATAGTGCAAATTCACTACTACCCCTGCAATCATGCCAATAAACGAGATCACAAACACCGGCGATGCGATCTGATAAAGGCTAATACCCGCCGACTTCATTGCCGTAATCTCTAACTGCGAGGACAGCCGCCCCAACGCCATCAACGTGCCAGTCAACACGCCCAGCGGCAAGGCATACGCCGCCACATAGGGGATCAACAAGCCAATCAACTTCAGGAAAACTATAAAGTCTAGCTTCCCAGCAGCCACCAGTTCGGCAATGTCACGCATCGCATTCCCCAGAAGCAACACGAACACGAAGAGCCCCATGGCTAAGGCCGTTGAGACCAGCACCTCCTTAAGGACATGACGATGTAGTAAATTAAGCATTTGCTGTAACCAGAAGTTAGTAGCCAGAACGCAGGAACCACAAGCCACAAGCGGAGAGAAATAATTTTCTCTCCGTAGCGACGTTTCGCTCTTCACACTTCGCGATTCACGCTACAAGCTTCCAGCATGCAAACCAAACAAGAAGAAATTCTCCAGATTTTCCGCGATGGCGGTGCGCTCCTCAGTGGCCACTTTCTTTTACGCTCAGGCTTGCACAGTGCCCATTTCTTTCAATGCGCACAGGTTTGCCAATATATGGACAAAGTCACACGTATGGCTGAACTCCTGATCGAGGACCTCAAAGGCTATGGCGCTACTACTGTTGTGGGCCCAGCAATGGGCGGCCTCGTAATTGGCCAAGAGGTGGCTCGGCAACTCGGTCTACGCTTCTTGTTCCTCGAAAAAATCGATGATAAGCTCGAACTGCGCCGCAACTTCAAATTTGCCCCAGGCGAGAAAGTCCTGATCGTCGAAGACGTCATCACTCGCGGCGGTCGCGTCGTCGAAGCACTGCAGCAATGCCGCGCTCACGGCGCAGACCCGGTCGCAGTCGGCGTGATCGTCGACCGCAGTGCTGGCAAGACCACTTTCGACGTGCCGCATCACAGCCTTGCAGAATTAAGCTTCCCGACCTATGAAGCCGACCAGCTGCCCCCCGAGCTGCAAGGAACCGAGGCGACTAAGCCCGGCAGCTAAGTTGCTAAAATACGCATACGCATCCTAGAAGCCAGCAACATAGACGTACTAGCCTCATCCGCACCAAACAGGCGGCCGATGAATGAACCAATCACAATCTTCTCTATGTTTAAATTCGACACCACCCTCAGCCGCCTACGCAGCGTCGGCATCTTCGAGGCCATTTCATTCCTGCTCCTACTCGGCATTGCAATGCCGCTGAAGTATGCATTCGGCCAGCCGGAAATGGTACAAATTATCGGTATGGCGCACGGCGTACTTTGGATTCTTTATGTCGGACTGGCCGTGCTCGGACAACTAGACTACAAGTGGCCACTTAAAACGACGGTGCTACTATTAATCGCTAGCATGCTTCCATTCGGCCCGATCGTAGCCGATGTCAAGCTACTCAAAAAGGTCGGGTGTCAGTCAGCCGACTAGCGGCGTACCCAACGACTCGCTTGCGCAATGCTGTATTGAAACTTGCGGGCATGCTCGCGAATCAGGAACGGCATATCCCACTGTTTTTGTAACTCAAAACTCGGTTCCAATGCGGAACGTAAACCCGCAAACGAATCCTCCGCGCCATCCCCAAGCCAATTCTCCGAAGGCGTATAGTCCTCTAACCAAGTAAAGGGTGTCGTAATCAATAACTGACCACCCGGCTTCACCAATTGCGAAAGGCGCTGCAGCAAACGCATCGGCTCGGGCAATCGACAGATTAAATTACACGCGATTACCACATCAAACAGCCCGATATCCTCGCGGATGTACTGCGCGTCGCCTTGCTCAAAGTGCACCAGGTTCGGATCGATTGCAGCATCCACCTTTAAGTCTAGCAGCGTCGTAGCAGAGCCCTCATCCAAACGCCAGGCAGGGTGTAGTCCCTCCGTCTTCATCCGGTTGGCCGCATCAATAAACGCCTGTGAATAATCGATGCCAATTACTTCTCGGCACGTTCGGGCCAGTTCAAAAGTAGAGCGCCCAACCGAGCAACCGAGATCCAATGCCCGCGGCGCATCAGGTAGTACTGATGCATCGACTCCTTCGCTCACACAGCGCAGCGGAAAGTTCAACGCGTCTACAGCACCAAACGCATAAGGAAACTGCTCCTCTGCTCTAGCATAATGAAAGACTAAATACTGCTGTAACAGCTCGTCGGACTCGTAAGGATTTTTGGACATGCCCTAAAAACTATTCCGTATTACCGGTATTTTCTATAGGCTCGGCCACCTTCTTACTGCTCGTGATTTTCTCTGCGATTGTTTGAATAGAGAAATACATCATTGGCACCACGATCAAGCTGAGCAAAGTCGCAGCCACCATCCCACCAAACACTGTTGTGCCGAGGATTTGCCGCGACGACGAGCCCGCGCCCGAAGCGATCAACAATGGAATCACGCCAAGAATAAAAGAAAGTGCAGTCATTAACACCGCACGAAACCGAAGTTTCACTGACTCCACTGCCGAGTCAAAAATACTCATTCCGCTTTTACGCTGAGCACTCGCGAATTCGGTCAACAAAATCGCAGTTTTAGTCGATAGCGCGACCAACAGGATCAGTCCAATCTGCGTATACACATTGTTCTCCATACCACGCATTTTAACCGCAATCACCGCACCGAGGAGAGCAGTCGGTACCGACAAGCAAACAGAAATCGGCAACGTCCAGCTCTCGTACTGAGCAGCCAGCAGCAAATAAACCATCAAGACTGCAAATACAAAAATGACAGCGAGACCCGTTGCCGCCTGCTTTTCCTGATACGACAACTCCGACCATGCAAAGCTCATCGATAAGGGGAGGCTCGTAGCTGAAAGAGCTTCCAACGCATTCATCGCCTCTCCTGAGCTATGCCCAGGAGATGGGTTACCCAACACTTTGACCGACGGCATCATATTAAAACGAATGATATTTTGTGGGCCTAGTCTCTCCTCAAGTGAAACGACCGCTCCCAATGGAATCATTCGTCCGTCGGCTCCCTTCACTGCCAACTTGTTAATATCACTAGGTTCACCGCGAAACTCCGCATCCGCTTGAGCCACGACTTTAAATACTCGCCCAAACAGTGTGAAATCATTCACATACAAGGACCCTAAATATATTTGCAGCGTATCAAAGACAGACGTCAACGAGGTGCCAGTGCGTTTGATTTGCTCGCGATCAATATCCACAAAGATTTGCGGCACACTGGCACGAAAGGTCGTACGAGCACCTGCGATAGCAGGATCTTGGTTCGCTTCACTAATTAAGTCGTTGGCTATCTGTGCCAGTTGCACCAACCCCCCACCTTCGAGATCTTGCAACATGTAGGTGAATCCCCCTGTAGTACCCACACCAGGCAATGAAGGCATCGGGAAGCCAAAGACTGTTGCATCTTGAATCCCTACAAAATGACGCTGCATTGCCGCAAGTATGCCACTCTGATGTAGTTCGGGCGTCTTACGATCATCCCAGTGCTCAAACACGACCACACAGAAGCCAGCATTCACTCCAGCCGCACCATCAATTAAAGAGTATCCTGAAATCGCTAGACAGTCGACCACCCCGGGCGTGGCACTCACGATCTTCTGTACCTGATCCATGATTACATCAGTTCGAGCCAGGGTCGCACCATCTGGCAATTGAACGCCGACCATACAATAGCCTTCGTCCTCTTGAGGCACGAAACCCGTCGGTAAACTGCCCATCCCTTTCATTGAAATATAGATAATCGCGCCGAAAACACAGAGGCCAATGACAGAGCCTTTCAAAGCGATACGAACCAAGCCTTGATAGAACTTATTCGACCCACTGATCGAATTATTAAACAATTTAAACACGCCCTTGGGCTCTGCTTGACCAGGTTTGAGCAGTACACCGCAAAGAGCGGGAGCGAGCGTCAACGCATTGATTGAGGAAAAAACCGTCGCGATCGAAATTGTAATCGCAAACTGCTTAAACATCGTGCCAGTAATCCCCCTCAGCATTGCAGTGGGAACGAACACCGCCAACAGAACCAGTGTGGTCGCAATGATGGGCCCAGTCACTTCCTTCATGCACTCTTCTGCTGCTCGCTTACCACTGAGACCTTTCTCTAAGTGAACAAAGGTATTCTCCACGACGAGGATCGCGTCATCGACCACGATACCAATCACCAAAACGATCCCGAAGAGCGTCAATATATTGAGCGAAAATCCAAGCGCCAACAGCACCGAGAAAGTGCCGATTAAGGCGACTGGAATAGTGATCGTCGGGATCAAGGTCGCACGAAAATTCTGCAGGAAGAGGAACACCGTCAAAACCACCAAGGTCACAGTCGCGAACAATGTAATGATGACTTCTTTAATTGATGCATCTACCACCCATGTCGAGTCGTACACTACCTTATACTCTACATCATCAGGAAACGCACTCGATAGTCGGTTCATCGCCGCAGACACACCATCAGCAACATCCATCAAATTCGATCCGGGAATTTGATAAATCGCAATCGCTGTCGCAGACTTGCCATTCAGTTTTGAATTAAAGTTATACACGTTTGAGCCTAACTCCACTCGAGCCACATCGCCGACTCGGATCACTCTCCCGTCTGCACCTGTGGCGACGATAATATTCTCAAATTCCTCAACCTCCACCAGTCGGCCATGTGCACTCAGAACATACTCGAATGCAGTGCCCTCAGGTGCAGGTGCCGCACCGACTCGGCCGGCAGCAACTTGAACATTTTGTTCACGAATCGCATTAACAACTTCGCTCGCAGCAAGATTTCGCACACGCAACTGATCTGGATCGAGCCAAATGCGCATACTAAATTCACCGACACCCCACACCAACGCATCACCAACACCCGTGACACGCAGTAACTCGTCACGGATGCGCAAATTGGCAAAGTTAGATAAATAGGCGGCATCATACGTATCCCCTGGCGAGGTCAATGTAATGAACATCACAATGTCCGTCGACTTCTTCTTCACTGACACGCCAGTGCGCTTCACTTCTTGCGGCAGGCGAGGCTCAGCCAATGCCACGCGGTTTTGCACCAGCACATTCGCGGTATCCAAATCCACTCCGGACTCAAAAGTCACAGTGAGGTTCATACTACCATCATTGGCACTCACCGAACTCATGTAGATCATGCCTTCGACGCCATTGACCTCTTTTTCAATAGTCGCCGCAACTGTATCCGCCACCGTAGCCGCATCAGCCCCTGGATAAATTGCACTCACCGAAATCGTTGGTGGAGCAAGATCCGGATAGCGGGCAATCGGTAGTTTTACCAAAGCCACCGCGCCAAGCACTACAATGACGATCGAAATAACTGCTGCAAAAATCGGCCGACGAATGAAAAATAAACTAAGCATAGCTGCGAATTCTCTAGAAGTTACTGAGCGTTCGGAGTCACTGGCGCACCATCTCTGGCGCGCTGTAACCCAGAGACGATAATTTTTTCTGAAGCACTCAAGCCATCCAGAATGATTGTCTGACGAACGGCTGCTACACCCTCGCCAGTCGAAGGTTTAATGATCGTCTCGCCAACATCAACCGAGCGGCGACGCACAATATTCTGCTCGTCCACCACCCAGACATAGCGCCCACCAATATCACGCAGCACGACCTCTGCAGGCACTACAATCGCCTTAGTCTCAGTCGGGTTGCGCTGATCTGGAGCGACCGGCACCTGCACGGTGGCAAACAAACCAGACGTTAATTCATATTTAGCATTATCGAAAATGGCTCGCGCTCGAATCGTGCGTGTCATCGAATCCACTTTGTTATCCATAAAGTCGATATGACCAACTGTGTCGTATATAGAGCGATCTGCCAACTCTAGCTTAATTTCGAGCCCTTTGACATGCTCACTGACTTTTTGGTCGGAGCGCTGATGAAGGAATTTAATGGCTTCTCGCTCTGGGATCTCAAAATATGCTTCAATCGTCGAATCATCGATAATCGAAGTAATAATAGTAGGCTCTGAGTACCCAACTAAATTCTCATCATTTACATTCGCCAACGAGACACGCCCACTGATCGGCGCGTACACCGTCGTATAGCTTAAGTCCAACTTCGCATTATTTAGATGCGCCTTTGCTTGATTCACCGACGCGATTGCCTGCGCCAGTTCAGCGGCAGCAATATCTACTTCCACCTCCGAAACTGAATTCGTCTGCAACGCGAGCTCGAATCGCTGCTTTCGGGTCTCAGCAAGCCCGCGCCCAGCTTCAGCACGTTCGAGGTCAGCCTGTGCTGCTTCCACTGCCAATTTATATGGCGCTTGCTCGATGATGAATAATAAATCGCCCTTGTTAACAAACGAGCCTTCATTGAAATTGGTCTTTTCAAGATAACCAGCAGCTCGGGCACGAATCTCCACTTCAGAGACACCCTTCAGAGTCGACGGGAATGTTTTGTAAACAGTCACCTCTCTCAATTCTGGCGCCGCCACCGTAACACTCGGCGGTGAAGGTGGTGGTATTTCTTCAGATCCACAACCAGCCAACAATAAACTGCCCAAGATTCCCAAGCTTAAAGCAACGACCCTCACTAAGAAGACCCCCTGCGGAGATGATTTGTTACCATTCTCTTTCATGATATTTATAAATAATTCGTTCTTTATTTAGAGCGATTCAGTTCAACTTCGCCATCAGGATACCCTCCACCCAATGCACTGTATAGGGCAATATACGCTTGGGCGAGTAATCCTTGACTCACTGCATAGCTGTCTTCGATTCGAGTCGCTGTGCGCTCCGCATCCAGCACATACTGAAAATCAACCAATCCCTTCGAGTAATTGTCCTTTATTAAAAAGACTGTCTCTTTTGCAGATGCCGAGCCCAGCTTTAGTGATTGTAACCGGTCTCGCTCATTAGCGATCCCACTCATTGATGTCTCAACCTCTTCGACTGCCCCTAAAACTGCATTCTCATATTCAAGCAGCGCTTCACGGGTTCGTGACTCCTCGATATCAATCTGACTACGTACAAGTCCCGCACTGAACAAATTCCAACGAAACGCAGGGCCAAAACCATAGGCACGCGAGCCCGACTCGAATACATCACCCTTATCGTTCGACAACAGCGCAAAATTACCATTCAGCGCGAAACGCGGATAAAGATCCGCCTCAGCCACACCTACACGTGCATGCTGAGCGGCTAATTGACGCTCAGCGGCACGTATATCAGGACGCGCGCGAAGCACTTCGGCAGGTGTCTCAATTTCAGTTCCCTGCGGTGGCATCGGGATTATTTCATGCTCACCTAACAGCGTCTCTACTGCTGAGGAATAGCCGCCTAATAGAATCGCTAACCGGTTCACTGTCGTGGTGCGTTGCTGCCGTAGTTGCGGAAGAAACGCTTGAGTGTCGGACAAATTGGTCTGCGCTTGCGTGATGTCTTGCTTCGGCGCCAGGCCTGCAGCAAATCGATCGTTCGCCAACTTCAGCGACCCCTTCTGATTTTCAATATTCTGCTTCGCCAGAACAATACGCTCTTCGACGGTGCGAACATCTAAATAGTTCCTCGCCACTTCAGCGATCAGCAGAACCATGAAATCGCGGTAACTCTCCTCGACAGCTTGCAAGCCAGCATCAGCAGATTCAATCGAACGGCGCACACCCCCTAAGACATCAAGCTCCCAAGTCAAATCAGCGCCCACGGAATAGAAGGTGTCCGAATCACCTCCGCCTGCAGCCTTAGGCACGCCCACATTTTCACTCGTGCCCTCACGGCTAATCCCGCCAACCCCATCAATTGCTGGAAACAAAGCGCTATTGGAAATCTGACGAGCCGATCGCGC
>Ga0206123_10000601_pt1:25000-35479 | contig 35479 bp, 28 predicted proteins | sample Helgoland_Spring_2_FD_160086 | JGI IMG/M metagenome (GOLD analysis project Ga0206123, IMG submission 160086) | Pelagic subsurface seawater microbial communities from Kabeltonne, Helgoland, North Sea - Helgoland_Spring_Bloom_20160316_1 | ecosystem: Environmental > Aquatic > Marine >...
TTTACGCAGACGTTTCGCCAAATCCTCCGCACTCACATCGCAACAAACCAGATAAATCCCCTCTTCGACTTGCCACTTGCTAACCTGCCCACCTAACTCAGCCAACAAGTCATCCGCCGCACGACGCCCATCGACCAACACCGCTGCGTGCCCCACTAAGCCCTCGCGCTGCTGGTAAAACTCGATCAACTTCTGCACGAATGCATGCACCACGAAGCGCGGATAGCCCGACTTTAGTGCATCCATGACCCGCGGATCATGCTCTTCATAGCCACGCACATCCTCCATCGTCGGAAGACTACTGATAACTGCATGCGGGCTGACTGGAAACGGCTCACCCAAAGGAAAATGACGAAGGGAATTCATAGTATGTATGCACTGAAAAGGCATAATTCCGATTTGGCGAGCTTCGAGACAGTGCCACCAGCATTTGCAATACTCGAAAATTCCAGCCACGCCTATCAGCAGTGGTCGAAACACCGCTGTCTTTACAGGGGGCACAAAGTCTGCAAACTACTGCCAGACCAAACACCAAGTCCTGAAAATGAACGTCACCCGCCGAGAGTTTACCAAACAAGCCAGTCTAATTGCGCTGAGCAGTCTGGCCTGCGCACATTTGGCAAAAGCCAAGACAATCTACACCGTACGAAAAGGCGACACCCTTGGCCATATTGCACAGCGCCATGGCGTCAGTACCGCAGAACTGCGCCGCACTAATCGGCTCTCCGGCGACATGATCGGCGTCGGGCAAAAGCTAAGCATTCCTAATCAAAGCGCCGCAACGACAGCCGCCGCGGGGACTGGCAATCGCTACCTCGTCCAATCAGGCGACACCCTTGGAGCCATCGCGCTTAGCCACGGCATCAGCGTCGGCGACCTCAAGCGCGCCAACAACGTTTCCAGCGACGTGATCCGCATCGGACAAACGCTGCGCATCCCAGCTATCAGCAGCACAAAAGACTTCTTGTCGCACGTCCGCGTTGCTACCGCCAAGATTACCGTGCGGCGCAACCACTGGCAGCGTATCGTCGTCCACCATAGCGCGATCAAATACGGCAATGCCAAAAAATACGACGCCGCCCATCGCCAACGCGGCATGCAAAACGGCCTCGCCTACCACTTTTTGATCGGCAACGGCATCGACTCTGGCGATGGCGAAATCGAAATCGGCCCGCGCTGGACCAATCAATTACTCGGAGGGCACCTCAAGAGCTATGAGCTCAATCTTACCGCGATTGGCATTTGTTTCGTCGGCAATTTTGAACAGACCCAGCCGAGCAAAAAGCAACTCGCAGCCTTTACGCAGTTGATGGACTGGCTGCAGGGCGACGTGCTGCAAAAAAACACCCAATTCGCGGGGCATAAGGAACTCAAGGGCGAGCAAACGATCTGCCCCGGCAAGCACTTTCCGCTAGCAGCGATGCACGCGCGTTACGACTAACGTAAACTCACGACTGCCAATTAAAGATTCTTACCCGACCCCGAAAAAGGCACCACAATCCTAGCACATATTCCGCTAGACAAAACTGGCTAAAACACCTCTGGCAGGTTCCGCCTAATCGAGCAGTCGAATCTCCACCATCAGGTCATGCGCAATGGCCTCGAGATTCCGTTGGATTTCCGACCGCTGCGCGCTCGGGCCACAGGCCAAACGAGCCCGCGCTTCAAACAGTAATCCTCCTGATTCGGCTGCATTGCTAGTTTTGGTGCTCAGCTCCTCGACGTTCACACCCGCCGCTGCGAGGGCTTTAAATACATCCCGCACGATGCCAGGATGATCGCTGCCCAGCACCTCCAAATCAAACAACCGAATCGACTGCGGAGCCTCACTCGCACCCACCGCAATCATTACATCCAGATCCGAGATCGTGCGCAAGGCAGCCTCCAGTTCCTGCTGCGCAGCTCCAGAGACACTCACTTCCAGAAGGCCGACGAAGCGACCCGCTAGATGGGCCATGCGGCAATGCTCCCAGTTACCACCATGTGTGGCAACTACCTCCGCAAGTTGCTCGACCAATCCCGCGCGGTCCTTACCGCTAATCGTCAAAACTAATACCGTTTCCATCGCTCAAACGCTAGGCACCAAACGAGGAATCGCAAGCACAAGTCCTTCGCGCTTGAGTATGAAAGTGGGAAAGTAAAAAGTGTGAATGTCGAGCAGTCACCTTTCACCCCCCCCCGCCCTTAAACCTGACATCTCCAGCTCTCAGCCCTCAGCTCTGTTCCTTCACTTGCCCAAAGGGCACCCAGTTCAGTCACCCCTTGGGTCTTCGCGATGCTACGCCCGCACGAGCCGGGGCCAGCTCGGCAGACCTCTCTGACCATCTTCGCGCGACTCGCGCTTCGTCCCACCTTTACACCTTCACACTTTTATACATTCATACTCTTCTTCATGAAAAACGAATACGCACTTCTAGACAGTGGCCACGGCCGGAAACTCGAACGCTTTGGTAAAATCATCCTCGATCGCCCCTGTGCTCAAGCTGTGTGGAATCCAAACACCCCCACACTCTGGAAATCAGCCGACGCATTTTTCACCCGAAAAGACGGCCTGCAGTGGCGTGGCCGTGACAAACTCCCAGAATCCTGGCAAGCCACCATCAACGATGTCACCCTGAAACTCTCCACCACCGACTTCGGCCACCTCGGGGTATTCCCGGAAACGCGCGACATGTGGAACTGGATCACCAAGACCCTCGCCGCCGAAGCACCGAAACGCAAAGAGCCTCTCAAATTCCTCAACCTGTTCGCCTACTCCGGCGGTGCCACACTTGCAGCTGCCAAAGGCGGCGCGCACTGCTGCCACGTCGACGCCTCTAAAGGTATGGTGCAATGGGCACGCCAAAATGCCGAGCTCAACGGTCTCGCGGAGCACCCCATCCGCTGGATCGTGGACGACGTCAATAAATTCCTCACCCGTGAAATCAAACGTGGCAACCGCTACGACGGCATTCTGCTAGACCCACCCTCGTTCGGACGCGGCAAAGGCGGCGAGCTCTATAAAATCGAACATGCGTTGCTTGAGACACTCAAACTGGTCAAACGCGTTTTATCAGACAGACCTTGCTTCGTCTATTTGACCAGCCATACACCAGGCTTTACTCCGATTGTATTGGATAATCTACTACAGCAACTGTTACCTGGCGGTCAAACAGAGTGCGGCGAAATGCTACTCACCGGTGAAGATAATGCTTTCCCGGTCCCAAGCGGGACATGGTCACACTGGACTGCAAAGTAATTGCGAGGCTGTGGCTCGGGGCACATCACATCTCCGCCGATTAATCAGTAATACACTCTTGAATCATCAGGCACACAAGGATTAGCCAATCAGGCTGATCGTCAACTCACCCTATTCGAAACCCGCTTCGCCCCGCCTCACAATTGGCGCCACCCCACTCCGCGTCGTTATCATTCCCAATCACAAAGCTCAAGAATCTCGCAGGGCAACTGGCAAACTTAAGCGTCGACTGACCTGCAACATTAGGGGCAGGAATCAAGAAAAAGGGAGTCAGCACTTTGAGCGTCAATCCAACCGCATACGACAATAGGCACTCATGATCTAAAAATAACAATCTCTGAAACTCTTCATAGCCATTGCCAGAGCCTCCCAATTAGGGCTACGAATACCAACACCTAAAGTTCAATCTCGGTTTAGCTAAGTAGTTAACTGACAGAACTCTTGTAGCCAAATGCCCGATTAATTTAGGGCTCTAGTGATGTGACGCCTCGCCTGATCCGCTAGGAATATGAATATTTTCAACCATGTCCTGCACTTCCTGCGGCGGTTCCGGAGTGAAGGCACTGACCAAGAACGCGACACCAAAGTTGATCAACATGCCGACGAAGCCGATCCCCTCAGGAGAGATGCCGAGGAAATATTGATCTGCATGACCATCAAGAAATTGGAAGTAAACAATATAGCCGATCGTAAACGAAATACCGCAGAGCATTCCAGCAATCGCGCCTTCACGATTCATGCGCTTTGAGAAGATCCCAATCAACAACGTTGGAAAGAAGGAAGAAGCCGCGAGCCCGAAAGCAAATGCCACGGTCTTCGCAATAAATGCTGACGGCGGATTAATGCCAAAGTACGCCGCCACCACTAGTGCAATAAATGAAGCGAACCGCGCGTAGCGTACTTCTTCCCGATCGCTCAGATCTGGCGTGATAATCTTCTTCATCAAGTCGTGTGAGATCGAAGTCGAAAGCACTAGCAACAAGCCTGCCGCAGTCGAGAGTGCCGCGGCTATACAGCCTGCCATCAGCAACGAAATCACCCACATCGGCAACCCTGCCATGTGCGGGTTCGCCATCACCATAATATCATTACCAAACCACAACTCGTTCGGGTTGGAGTTATCACCTTTATTAGCCAGTAGTCGTTGACCGAGCGAACCGATACGCTGCTCCTCTGGCGCGTCATAGACCGGATACGCTGGCGCCTTACCTTGAAAAACACTGTTCGAGCCGATCTCGGATTTTGCCGGCCCAAAATATTGGATCACACCGTCGTTGTTCTTATCGACCCATGCCATCTGGCCAGTTGCCTCGAAATCTTTAAACCATGCAGGCGCTTCCGTATAGCTGGTCTGGTGCAGGTTGTTGATCAGGTTGACGCGAGAGAACGCACCAATCGCGGGTGCCGTGAGATAAATCACTGCAATAAACAGCAGCGTCCAACAAGCCGACTTACGCACCGCGCCGACATTCTTAACCGTGAAGAAGCGTACGATCACGTGCGGCAAACCCGCCGTGCCACACATCAGTGCCGCAGTGATGCAAAACATGTTTATCTTCGAGAGCTTACCAGCGGTGAATTCCTGAAAGCCAAGTTCGAGATTGATATTATTCAGCTTCTCAAAAAATGGAATGACCTCAGCATCGGCAGTATAGTTACCAATCAACCCAAGTTGCGGAATTACATTCCCCGTCAACGCCATCGCAATAAAGATCGCAGGAATCGTATAGGCAAAAGCCATCACACAGTATTGAGCGACCTGCGTATAGGTAATGCCCTTCATGCCGCCTAAACCCGCGTAGAAAAACACGATCGACGCGCCAGCCAGCACCCCGGCTGGTATCCCAATCCCGAATAGCTGCGAAAACACCACACCCACGCCACGCATTTGGCCCATGATGTAAGTCATGCAAATAAAGATCGCGCAAATCACCGCCACACCGCGCGCCAGCTTTGAATAATAGCGGTCGCCAATAAAATCAGGCACGGTCGCCTTGCCAAATTTACGCAGGTAGGGAACCATTAGGATAGTCAACAAGACGAAACCACCGGTCCAGCCCATCAAGAAACGCGACGCATCATAGCCGCTCAGAGCGACCGTGCCCGCCATCGAGATAAACGTCGCGGCCGACATCCAATCCGCCGCAGTGGCCATACCATTAGCAAGTGGTGACACGCCACCGCCAGCCGTATAATATTCCTTAGTCGAACCCGCGCGGGATTTAACCGCGATGCCAATATAAATGGCAAAAGAGAGACCGATAAAAATGAAATTTAGGTGATCTTGCGTCATCGTATATATCCGCGTTATTTATGTTCAGTATAGCCGTGCTTGGCGTCGAGACGGTTCATCAAGAACGCATACACCAACAACAATAAGACGAAACAGATGATCGCGCCTTGCTGCGCCATCCAGAACCCGAACGGTGCATTGCCGACTTGTGGCGCATTGGCATCTAGCCATTCACGAAAAATGATACCGCAGCCGAAGCTAACAGTGAACCACACGGACAACAGCCCTAAAACAATTTTGAGGCACGCCTGACGATGTACTCGAGGATGATCGATTTTCATAACTTGAGGGGTAGAGGTAATTAATGAAACTACACGAATCAATAACCTAGCCGTGCCCTGCAATGCAAGAAGGGATGCAGAAAAGATACAGACTAACATTCTGAACGCCTGCGGCAGAGCGCCCTGCTGGACTCTGAATGGTGTCGCGCCGCCCTGCCGACACGTTGTACGAGCTCAGACTGGATCTTAGTCCAACGCTACTTCGTTGGCCCAAATGTCTGCAAGCTTCTGACGGCGGCGGATCAAATGTGGCACCTTTGCCGCATCGAGCATGATTTCGGCGGCTTCGGGATAAGAGTTATAGTGCTTGGTCGACATCGCCGCACAATACGCACCCGCGCCATCAATTACACACAAATCGCCGATCTGGCACAGCGGCAATGCACGTGTCGCCAATAATTCAGGATCTCCCGGTGCAGGCGTCAGAATGTCGCCTGACTCGCAGCAATGCCCGGCGATCACATAAGCGCGCGTTTCGGTGGCGGCCTCGGGCTGGAGGATGTAGATCGGGTGCTGCGCACCATAAATCGACGGACGTAAGATCTCTGTCATCCCGGTATCGAGCTTGAGGAAATCATAGCCATCCGCTCCGGTGCTGACCACGTCCTGCACGGTGGACAACACCGCACAGGTGTTTGCCAACAAATATGTGCCTGGCTCAATTTCCAAACGAATCTCGCGACCCGTGGCCTGGGCAAATTCGCGGAACATTTCCGCCACGGGCGCCCCGCACTCCTGCAGGTCTGTGCCGACTTCGCTCTCCATGCGCGCCACCTTGTAGCCGCCACCAAGATTGAGCGCCACCACGTCAGGGAACTGGCGCACCAGATCCAGGCTCATGCCAGAAATCTTTTGCCACACCGCGGGATCACTGCCCGAACCGATGTGCGTATGAATACGAATCACCTGCAAGCCATACTGAAGCACAATCGCCTGCACCTGATCAATCCATTCATGCCAGATGCCGAAGCTCGAAGCAGGGCCGCCGACATTGGTGCGGTTGTTGCCACCTGAACCAGAGCCAGGATTAAAGCGCAGGCCGATCGTTTTCCCTGGGCAGGCTTGGCCGAAACGCTCCAACTGACTCAGGGAGCAGGCATTAATCTCAATTCCCAGCTCGTAGAGTTCTGCAAAATCAGCTGGTAACTCCTGCGTGCTCAGGCTGATATTTGCTGCTGGCACGCCGGCGGCAATCGCACGACGCACCTCATGCCCCGAGCTAGCGTCAATCTGTAGACCCGCCTCATTGAAAATTTTAAGTATCGCGGCATTCGGCGATGCCTTCATCGCATAGCGCGCGGTCAAACCAAAGGCATTCGGAAATGCCAGCACCGCGGCGGCATTCGCTTTCAAAGTTGCCATGTCATACACATACACGGGCGTGCCGAAGTCGTCCGCGATTGTGCGTGCGGTCGTGTAATCAAGAAATCTGGGCTGCGATAAGTTGGCCATGCCGAAGAAGCAAAGACGGTTCCCGCTCGCTGGCAAGCGTGATGTCTTCGATCCTATGCGGCGCCAAGCGTATTTGCCAGTCACTTTTATCGCTTCCCTCTTGCACTCGAAACAGTTCAGGTTTGTTTGAAAGTATGTTGATTCTTCTATCTCCCGCAAAGTCTCTCGACTATCAGGCCCCACTACTCACTAGCAAAGCGACGCAACCGCGTCTGGCTGCGCATTCTGCCGAATTGATTCATCAGCTGAAAGCCCTCAGCCCTGAAGCGGTCGGTACGCTTATGCACATTAGCCCCAAACTCGCGGAGCTCAACCATGCACGCTATCAGAACTACCAGCCGAGCTTCACCGAAGCAAATAGCCGCCAAGCGATTCTGGCATTTACCGGCGACGTCTATCAAGGCATGGCACTTGCCGATTGGTCGGCCGAAGATTTCGCTGCCGCGCAACAACAAATTCGTATTCTATCCGGTCTCTACGGCGTCCTGCGGCCGCTGGACCGCATGCAGCCCTATCGCCTAGAGATGGGTACGAAGTTCGAAAATACCCGCGGCGACAATCTCTACCAATTCTGGGGTTCGACCATCACTAAACTTCTGAACAAGGATCTGAAGGCCTCTGCTCGCGACCTGGTCGTCAACCTCGCCTCGAACGAATACTTCTCGTCCGTTAAGCTCAAGGAGCTCAACGGACAGCTCATCACTCCCGTCTTTAAGGATGCAAAGAACGGTACCTTCAAAATCATTTCGTTTTACGCGAAAAAAGCCCGCGGCATGATGGCCGACTACATCGTCCGGAACAAAGTGCAGACCGTCGCAGGCTTGAAGGCGTTTAACACCAACGGCTATCAATTCGACGCAGCAGCATCTGAAGGTAACACGATCGTGTTCCTGCGTGCGGAACAAAAGTAAAGCGCGTGGGCGACCCGCCCACGGCACATCTCGCAACGAGGGCGAGTCGCCCGCCCTCTTGTCGAAAACAAGGTGCCGCCCCCACTCCGACCATCCGGATTTCGCAGTTGCCCGAGTTATTCGAGCCACTAGGCTTCACGGTCTATGGAAAATCACGACGAGCTAAGCGAATCTGCAACTGAGGCCGAAAACCTAGCAACACCAGTCCTTCCAGCGACTGAGGTCAAAGCCGACTACACCACCGGCATGCTGTGTCACTTACTAAGCTTAACCCTACTGATCGGCGTGCCGCTCGGCAATATTCTCGGCCCTCTCATCATCTGGCTCATCAAGCGCGACGAGGACCCATTCGTCGATCTCTGCGGCAAGGAGTCACTCAACTTTCAGATCTCGATGACGATCTACATCGTTATCGCTGGCATCTTAATTTTTTTCATCGTCGGCCTGTTCATAATCCCCGCCTTGATGATTCTAAACATCGTCTATACCATCATAGCCGCGATTAAAGCGAGCAAAGGCACCAGCTACACTTACCCATTGTCTATCCGTTTCATTAAATAAACTAAATTGCACTCAACGCATTCGGGTACAAAGCAAGTATCGACGAGGCTTTGCGCATCGCACTATTCTTGGCCATAGCACGCCCGCACGCCGGCGACCACTGCGTCCGCGTACTGCAGTAGAATATCATCCTCGGCGAGCGCACGGCCCGTAGCTCGATTTGCTAACGCCGACTGTAGCCGACCATACGCGCCGACACTGTTCGCGACATAAGGCTCCAACAGCACCGTTGGGCACTCCGCCATACGTAGTAATAATAGATTACGCGCAAACATATAAGGCTGCTGCGAACTCAATAAAATCGCGTTATTCCTCCGATAACTCGCTGCTGGTAGATCGGTCGCCTCCGCCAAAGCGGTCGCCAACGCGCCGCCCAGTAACCGCTCTGCAGGACCACTGCCATTCGTCAATTTTACCGCCAATTGCTCCAGCTGGTTCTCGGCCAGCAGTTCATCATCGCTCAAACAGCCAAAAATTAGCACGTGTAGATTATTTGCATCCACCAGTCGAAGCATCGCGTTGCCGCTGTCGCTTGCTTCACTTTCATTCTCTGTGGGCCAAGCCGCCGCATTAATATGCAAAGAAATCAGCGCATCCGGCTGAACTTCTCGATTCACTAATCGTGCTCGTTCCATCAAGTCTCCCTTTACAATTGATAAATGAACCGCCCGCACTCGAACCGCACAGCCGTACTCCCAGAGGGCAGAGAGCGAGGACTCATTCGGCGGCGAGACCTGCTCTGCAGCCAATTCCAAATACTCCACTGGGTTATTTGGATTAACCCGCAACGCCGCCTCCCGCAGCAGTGTGACCTTAGCGCCCAGCGCCATCAATTTCGTCCGAGCAAGCTCCGCGACTGCGAGAACTAACTCCCCCTCTCGCACATAGAAATCATCTTCTGCAATTCGGAACTGCCGACCTTCGGCGGCGGCCCACTGCCCGCCGATGTGTCCAGGATCCAACGCGATATGCAATCCAGCTAAAGGCAAGTCACCATCACCACGCTGCAACGCAATTTCCTCTGCCGTACGCCAATAGCGCGACTCCGCCCGCTGTGCAAGCGCATCTACATCGACTACCGACTGCCAGTTCGCGTACGGCGCATAACGCGTGGCCAGATCAGATGCCAGCACAGGCGCTTGCGCAGCCGACAACGTCGCTAACAATCCGACACACAATAAATAACCCACGACAAACCGCAATAACATGCTGATAGACAGAACAAATCTGCCCCGACAGACAACCCAGCATTCATAAAATCTGTTTCGTGGCGTCCTACTATACAGTCAGTCGATCCATCATTGCTTTAAAATCTGCCGGTAGCGGAGCAACAAACTCCATCTCTTCGTCACGCTCGGGATGTTGCACATGCAACTCAGTCGAGTGCAGCATGATACGTGGCACATCGATTCCTCTTAATCGGCTTGGCTTATAGCCATAAGTCGTATCGCCCAACAGTGGATGGTTCATACCACTCATATGCACCCGGATTTGATGCGTGCGTCCAGTGTGGATCACACAACTCACGAGCGCAACTTGACCGCCAAAACTATGCTCCACAGACCAATCAGTCTTAGCCTCTTTACCCATTGCCATAATCGCCATACGCGTGCGCACCACACTATGTCTCCCAATCGGGCCATCGCAAGTACCCGCCGTTTGACGCGGCGTACCGAGCACCAGCGCCATATAGCGTTTATACGTTTCACGCGCGCTAAAAGATGCGACTAACCTATGCTGCGA
>Ga0206123_10000604_pt1 | contig 35372 bp, 32 predicted proteins | sample Helgoland_Spring_2_FD_160086 | JGI IMG/M metagenome (GOLD analysis project Ga0206123, IMG submission 160086) | Pelagic subsurface seawater microbial communities from Kabeltonne, Helgoland, North Sea - Helgoland_Spring_Bloom_20160316_1 | ecosystem: Environmental > Aquatic > Marine > Epipelagic ...
GTTCACTGTCCGCCCCTACCTCTTAGTTCCCCTGTTTACTGATCTCTGAAGTGGCCCGTGGCGCTGCGGCTCACCAGATGGAGGGGAAGCGTTCCCGCTAAAGCGCGATGAACCACAAAAAAGCCCCCGGGGGTTACCCCGAGGGCTTCAATGTTGGGGTGGCTGATGGGATTTGAACCCACGACCACCGGAGTCACAATCCGGGGCTCTACCAACTGAGCTACAGCCACCAGCAAAACTGGTTTGGTACTTTGTGTGCCTGTCGGCGCGCTTTGGCGCGCCTGGCAGGGCTCGAACCTGCAACCTACGGCTTAGAAGGCCGTTGCTCTATCCAATTGAGCTACAGGCGCTGAACCGGTAAAACGTCTTCGCTTGACTGGTCGGGGTGGAGGGATTCGAACCCCCGACATCCTGCTCCCAAAGCAGGCGCGCTACCAGGCTGCGCTACACCCCGCCGAGCAGGTCGAGCGAGGCGGCATAATACTCGCCGCCCCCGGGAGCGTCAACGCCGCGCGCCCGGCGCCGGAACCGTTCGCTGGATTATTCGCCAGCCGCGCCGCGAACCGGTCCGCGCGCCCCTTTGCCCCACCGCGGCCGGCGTGCGAAAATCCGCGCCTCCCGATTCCCGACCAAGAGACACTCAATGAGCGCGCAGATTCTGGATGGCAAGGCACTGGCCCAGCATTTCGAAGAGGAAATGCGCCGTCGCGTGGACGCTCTCAAGGCGAAAGCCGACGGACGCACCCCCATTCTCGCCACGCTGCTGGTGGGCGCCGACCCGGCTTCCGCCACCTACGTAAAGATGAAGGGCAACGCCTGCCGCCGGGTGGGCATGGACTCCCGGGCCATCGAACTGCCCGAGGACACCACCACCGAGCAGTTGCTCGCGCAGATCGAAGAGCTCAACAACAACCCGGACGTGCACGGCATTCTGCTGCAGCACCCGGTGCCGGAGCAGATCGACGAGCGCCGCTGTTTCGACGCCATCAGCCTGGAGAAGGACGTGGACGGCGTCACCTGCCTGGGCTTCGGCCGCATGGCCATGGGCGAGCCGGCCTACGGCTGCGCCACCCCCAAGGGCATCATGCGCATCCTGGAGCACTACCAGATTCCGCTGGAGGGCAAGCACGCCGTGGTGGTGGGCCGCAGCGCCATTCTCGGCAAGCCCATGGCGCTGATGCTGCTGGGCGCCAACGCCACCGTCACCATCTGCCACAGCCGCACCCAAAACCTGCCGGAGTTGGTCAAGCAGGCGGACATCGTGGTGGGCGCCGTGGGCCGCCCGGAATTCATCAAGGCGGACTGGATCAAGGACGGCGCCGTGGTGGTGGACGCCGGCTTCCACCCGGAAAAATGCGGCGACATCGAACTGGCGCCGCTCGCCGACCGGGTGGCCGCCTACACGCCGGTGCCCGGCGGCGTCGGGCCGATGACCATCAACACCCTGATCTTCCAGACCCTGGAAGCGGGCGAAAAGGCGTTCGGCGTCTAATCGCGGTCCAGTATCCTGACGCTGGCGGTCATGCCCGCCGCCAGCGTCAGCGACTCGGGCACCGCCCGCAGCTCGATCTGCACCGGAATCCGCTGGGCCAGCCGCACCCATTCAAAGGTCGGCGCCACCTCCGCCAGACCCTGGTCGCCACCGGCCACCGCGTTAGCGTTGCCGATGCCCCGGGCGATGCCGGCGACCCGCCCTTCCAGCGGCCGATCCACGCCCAGCAAGCGCACCCGCGCCGGGTCGCCCACCCGGATCCGGTGCACCTGGGTTTCCCGAAAATACGCCTCCACCCAGAACGAATCGCCGTCCACAAGGGTCAGCACCGGCTCGCCGGCACGGGCGTAATCGCCGGCGTGGGCCAGCAGATGGGTCACATGGCCGTCGGCGGGCGCGCTCACCCGGGTGCGGGCCAGGTCCAGCTCGGCTTTTTGCAGCGCCGCCTGGGCGGCCTGCAGGTCGGCCCGCGCCACGTCCGCCAGGCTGGTGGCCTCCTCGCGCTCCTCGGCGGACACTGCCCGCCCCAGGCGGTCGCGGCGGGCGGCTTCGTCGCTGCGCAGTTTCGACTCCAGCCGGCGGTGCTCCAGTTCGGCCCGGGCCTGGTGCAGGGCCAGCCGGTAGCGTTCCGGATCCACCACGAACAGCGGGTCGCCCTGCGCCACCCGGGCGTTGTTGCTCACGTTCAGCCCGGTAATCGGCCCGGACACGTCCGGCGCCACCTGAATCACCGCCGCGCGCACCCGGGCGTCGCGGGTCCACAGGGTGTGCATGTACTGATGCCAGAGAAACCACACCGCCAGGGCCGCGCCGGCCACCAGCACCAGGGTGATCAAAAACGGGCGCCAGCGGCGGCGCCGGCCTTCGTCCGCGCGGGGTTCAGCCATCACACTCTCCCTATAAGCATCAGCAGGCCCAGCGCCAGGGCCAGACTCATCACCAGCACACACAGGCCCGCCAGGGCCGGATGCCAGACAAACCGGTAGCCGTCGTAGCGGCTGATCAGCCCGTTCACGGGCCAGAATATCAGCAACCCCAACACCACCACCGGAATCAGCGGCGGCAGCAGCACACCGGCCAGATTGATCTCATGCAGCACCGTTCGCCTCCAGTCCCCGCCAGGGGCCGTCGCCGGACCCGCTCAGGAAAAAGCCCGCGTTGCCACGGATAATATTGATCTGCATGCGCAGGCGCACCACCGCCCGTACCAGCCGGCGGCGCTCGCCGTCGCTGGCGGCGCTGTCGTAGGCGCGCCGGCACTGGCCGGCCACGGTGTCGGCGCGGGCCGCCAGGGCCAGCCAGCGGTCCTGGTCGCCATCCCGCAGGGCGCGCTGGGTGTCGCGGATCAGGCGGGTCAGCGCCAGCCGCACCGAGGCCGGCACGCCGCGCCGACACAGCGCGTCCATATAAAGCAGCCCGAGCCCCAGGGTCACCGCGGCCAGCGCGCCCTGCAGCAGCTCGCCGTCGCGGGGGTGGTCCGGATCGAGCCTGGGCAGCGTACGGCTGATGCGGTCATAGAGCTGGCTTTCCATTTCATGGCGGGGGCGCCGCCGCCGGATCGGCCAGCGCCCCAGGGTCCGGCACAGATCCCGGCACAGCCGGCGCCGGGCCCGGGCGGCGTCGTCGCCGGGCCACAGCAACAGGAACGCGAGCACCGCGAAGCCCATGCCCAGCCCCAGACCGATCATATTGTTGAACAGCGGCGCGGCGGAAAAGTCCTGCACCGGGCGCAGGTCCAGCAACAGCGGGAAGAAGATGGTCAGCGCGGTGCCGGTGGCCACCGTGGCCGGCCGCGCCATCGCCAGCCCGGCCAGCAGATACAGCGGCGCCAGCCACAGCACCAGGGCCGGAAAGCCGTCGCTGGCGGGCAACAGCACCAGCCGGTAGAGCGTGGCCAGCACGGTGGCCAGCAAGGCGCCCTTGATAAAGCCTTTCACCGCCGCCAGCGGGTCGTCGCGGGTGGAAAACAGCGCGCAGATCACCCCCACCTGGATCGCCATGGCCGCCCCCTGGGGCGCCGCGCTCCAGAACCACAGCACCACCGTGGCGCCCAGCGCCAGCGCCGCCCGGGCGCCGTTGCGCCAGGCCTGCCCGTAATCCAGATGCAGCCGCGAGGTGCCGGCGCGCCAGCGCACCGGCGTGGCCTGATCGGTGAGCATGGCGTAGAGCGCCACGCTGGAGCGCAGCCGGTCGCACAATTCGGCGCTGTGCTCCAGCACCAGTTGCAGCGCGTAGAAGCGTTGCTCGTCATGGCTGAGCAGTTCGCCGCGCAGCGAGCGGGCCAGTTCCCGGGCGCGCTGGTAGAGCGCCGACAGGGTCTCCCGCAGGGCCGCCGGGGACGCCTCCGGATCCAGGCGCGCGATGTCGGCGAGCAGCAGCGCCACCTGGTCCTGGTGGTGGCGCTCCGCGTAGCGGTTCACATAGGTGTTCAGCGGCCCCACCGAGGAGATCAGCGCCAGCATCTCGTGGCCCAGCCGGCGGCAAAGACCGGCGTGGCGGCGCAGCCGGGCGGAATCGAACAGGGCGTGCTCGCGCTGGGCCTCCAGCGCCATACCGCTGGTGATCAGCGCCTGGCGGCGCCGCTGCAGCGCCGGCGCGTCGAGCCGGCCGCCGGCGCTGTCCGCCACCAGGCGGATCAGTCCCACCAGCTGTTCGCGGCTCTGTTGTAGGTAGCTGCGCCCGGCGGACCGGGGCCACACCAGCACGCTCATCAGGCTCACGCAGAGAATGCCCAGGCCGATCTCGGTGACCCGCGCCACCGCCATGGTGAACGCCTGGTCCGGCTGCAGCACCGCCGGCACGCCCACGATCAGGGCGCTGTAACCGGCCAGCACGAAGGCGTAGGAGCGGAAGTTACGCAGCAGGCTGGCGCACAGGGTGCAAAGCCCCAGCCACACCGCCAGGGCGACGAAAAACAGGGTATGCAACTGGGCCAGGGTGGCCACCAGCACCACCGCCATGGCGGCGCCGGCCAGGGTGCCGAGCAAGCGGTAAATGCCCTTGGCCAGCACCATGCCGCCCAGCGGCTGGGCGACGATATAGACCGTCATCAAGGCCCATTTGGGCTCGTCCAGGCCCAGGGCCAGAGCAATATAGAGCGCCAGCATGCCGGCGCTGAAGGTACGCAGGGTGAATTGCCACTCCCGCCGCCCGGCCTCGCGCAGGAACGCGGGGAGCCTGACGGCGGCGAAGACCATCGTGGCTCAGGCCTCGCGGGGCCAGGACTCGCGCAGACCCACGGTGCGGTTGAACACCAGCCGGCCGTCAACGCTGTCCCGGTCGACGCAGAAGTAGCCTTCGCGCTCGAACTGAAAGCGGCTTTCCGGCCCGGCGTCGCGCAGGCCCGGCTCGACCACGCAGCCTTGCAGCACGCGCAGCGACTCCGGGTTGATGTTGTCCAGGAAGCTCTCGCCCTCGGCCACTTTCGACGGGTTGGCGGTCTGGAACAGGCGGTCGTACAGGCGCACCTCGCAGGGCAGGCCCCGATCGGCGCTGACCCAGTGGATGACGCCGCGCATTTTGCCCTGCCCTTCCGCCGGCTCCGGGTTCTTGCCCAGGGTGTCCGGGTCGTAGCTGCAGCGCACTTCGACGATCTCGCCGTCGGCGTCGCGGACGATGTCCTCCGCCTGGATCACGTAGCCGTAGCGCAGCCGCACCCGGTCGCCGAGCACCAGCCGCTTGTACTTTTTGTTGGCCTCCTCGCGGAAGTCCTCCCGGTCGATGTACACCTCGCGGGTGAGCGGCATGCGGCGGGTGCCCATGTCTTCGTTCTGCGGGTGCACGGGCGCGTCCAGCCACTCTTCCCGGTCTTCCGGCCAGTTCTCGATCACCAGCTTGAGCGGGTTGAGCACGCAGAAGGCGCGCGGCGCGTTGTGGTTAAGATCATCGCGCACCGAGGCTTCCAGGATGCTCATGTCGATCACCGAGTCGGCGCGGCTGACGCCCAGGTTCTCGCAGAAATGGCGGATCGCGGCGGGCGTGTAGCCGCGCCGGCGCAGGCCGCTCAGGGTGGGCAGGCGCGGGTCGTCCCAGCCGTCCACGTGGCCTTCGTCCACCAGCAGCTTGAGGCGGCGTTTGCTGGTCACGGTGAAATTCAGATTGAGGCGGGCGAACTCGTACTGGCGCGGCTCATCAGGGAGGTCCACGTTCTCCACCAGCCAGTCGTACAGCGGCCGGTGATCCTCGAACTCCAGGGTGCAGAGACTGTGGGTGATGCCTTCCAGCGCGTCCGAGAGCGGATGGGTGAAATCGTACATCGGGTAGATCACCCACTTGTCACCGGTCTGGTGATGCGCCTTTTTGCGTATCCGATAGAGCACCGGGTCGCGCATGTTCAGGTTGGGGCTCTGCATGTCGATGCGGGCGCGCAGCACCGCGGCGCCCTCGTCGAACTTGTTGTCGCGCATGTCGGCGAACAGCGCCAGGTTCTCTTCCACGGAGCGGTCCCGGTGCGGGCTGTTACGCCCCGGGGTGGTGAAGTTACCGCGCATCTCCGCGATCTGCTCCGGCGACTGGGTGTCCACATAGGCCAGGCCCTTGCGGATCAGGGCCACCGCCAGATCGTAAAGCTGGTCGAAATAGTCGCTGGCGAAGCGCACCGGGCCGGCCCACTGGAAGCCGAGCCATTCCACGTCCTTCTTGATGGAGTGGATGTACTCGTCCTCTTCCTTTTCCGGGTTGGTGTCGTCAAAGCGCAGATGACAGGCGCCGCCGTAGGATTCGGCGATGCCGAAATTCAGGCAAATCGACTTGGCGTGACCGATATGCAGGTAGCCGTTCGGCTCCGGCGGGAACCGGGTCACCACCCGGCCATTGTTTTTTCCTTCGGCCAGGTCACGATCGATGATCTGTCTGATAAAGTTACTGGGCGCTTTTGCTTCACTCATTGAGCCGCCTGCGGCTGAAATACGGGGTTGGCTAGTGTAAAGTGCGCCCCCCTAAAGTCAAAGACTCCCAGGACCCGGAGACCCCATGAAAGTGCTGTTGACCACCACCTATGGAAAGATCGTTCTGCAACTGGATACGGTGCGCGCCCCCGCCACCACCGAGAACTTCGTGCAATACGTCAGGGACGGGCATTATGACGGCACCATTTTTCACCGGGTGATCAGTAACTTCATGATCCAGGGTGGTGGTTTCACCCCGGACATGGAGCAGAAACCGACCCGCCCCCCGATCGAGAACGAAGCCGGCAACGGCCTCTCCAACGAGACCGGCACCGTGGCCATGGCCCGCACCTCGGACCCACACTCCGCCAGTGCCCAGTTCTTCGTCAACGTGGCCGACAACCACTTCCTGGACCAGGCCCGCTCCCCGGACGGTTGGGGCTACGCGGTGTTCGGCAAGGTGGTGGAAGGCATGGAAACCGTGGAGCGCATCAAGGGCGTGCCCACCGGCAACAAGGGCTTCCACCAGGACGTGCCCCGTGAAGACGTGATGATCGAATCCGCCCAAGTGCTGGAGGAGTAAGGATGCGCTGGCTGCTTCCCCTGCTGGCGCTGTTGCCGGCGCTGGCGCTGGCCGAAGGGCCGCGCGTGACCCTGAACACCTCCCAGGGCGAGATCGTCATCGAGCTCAACCAGGAACAGGCGCCGGCCACCACCGCCAACTTCCTCGAGTACGTGGACGCCGGCTTTTATGACGGCACCGTGTTCCACCGGGTGATCCGCGGCTTCATGATCCAGGGCGGCGGCTTCACCCTGGACGGCGAACGGAACGGTCTACAACAGAAAAAGACCCGCGCCCCGATCCGCAACGAGGCGGACAACGGCCTGGAAAACCGGCGCGGCACCATCGCCATGGCCCGCACCGGCAACCCGCACTCCGCCACCGCCCAGTTCTTTATTAACCTGGTCGACAACCGCAGCCTCAACCACAGCGGCAAAACCCCGCGCGGCTGGGGCTATACGGTGTTCGGCGAAGTGGTCGAAGGCATGGACACCGTGGACCGGATCGCCGGCGTCGCCACCGGCAGCCAGCGCCTGAACGGGCAGCCCGCCCGGGACGTGCCCAAGGAACCGGTGGTGATCGAAAACGCCCGCCGTGCTGACAACCCCTAAGCCTATGACTTACAGCCTGCTTATTTCCGATCTGCATCTGGATCCGGCCCGCCCGGAACACCTGGCCGCGCTGGAAACCCTGCTCGACAACCACGCCGGCAAGGCCGACCGCCTCTATGTGTTGGGGGATCTGTTCGAAGCCTGGATCGGCGACGACGATGACAGCCCCTTCAACCGCCAGGCGATCGACGCCTTCCGGCGCTTTTCCGACGCCGGGTCCGAGCTGTTCTTCATGCACGGCAACCGGGACTTTCTGCTCGGCGACCAGTTCGCCGACGACTGCGGCGGCGTGCTGCTGGACGAAGGCACCGTGGCCGACCTGTACGGCACCCGCGCCCTGCTGATGCACGGCGACAGCCTGTGCACCGAAGACCACGCCTACCAGCAATTCCGCGCCATGGCCCGCGACCCCCAATGGCAGCAAGGCATGCTCGCCAAACCCCTGGAAGAACGCCGCGCCCTCGCCCAGGGCATGCGCATGCAGAGCCAGGGCAACAACGCCAACAAGCCGGAAAACATCATGGACGTGACCCCGGCGGAAGTGGTGCGCGTCATGGAAGACGCCGGCGTCCGCCACCTGATCCACGGCCACACCCACCGCCCCGCCGTCCACGACGTGGCCCTCAAAGACGGCACAGGCACCCGCTGGGTGCTCGGCGATTGGGGGGCGCTCGGCTGGTGGATCGTGGCGGACAGCGATGGGCTCCGCCTCGAAAAATGGGAAATCAGTTAATAGTTAACAGTGAACAGTTAATAGTTGCGCGGGGAGGGCTTGGTGGATTCGTCGGCCTTGCTGCCCGCGCTTCTTGCGGTATCGCAACGGAGCCCTTGCGTTCCCGCAACCCCGCCCCCTCTTCCGCTGTTAACTATTAACTATTAACTGTTAACTATTAACTGCTTCCGGTGTTCCGGAGTGAAACCGGAATTCGCTGTCCGGTGACTCGATCAGCGCCCTCTCCTTTTCCTTGAAGAACGCGAGCCGTTCGTCGATGGGTGCCTCGGCGTAGCGTCGGGCGAGGTTCAGGTAGTCCTCGAAGTGGCGGGATTCGCTTTTCAGCAGGTAGCGGTAGTAGCGGCCCAGCTCGGCGTCGACATGGGGCGCGAGCGCGGCGAAGCGCTCGCAGGAGCGGGCTTCGATCAGGGCGCCGACGATCAGGGTGTCCACCAGGCGCTGCGGTTCCGAGGTGCGGACCTCGGCGCGCAGGGCGCCGGCGTAGCGGGACGGGGAAAGATGGTCGTAGCGGATGCCGCGCTCGCGCATCAGGCCGACCACCTGTTCGAAGTGCAGCAGTTCTTCCCGGGCCAGCTGGCTCAGGTTGTCGAGCAGTTCCGGGCGGTCGACGTAGCGGAACATCAGGTTAAGCGCGGTGGAGGCCGCTTTCTTCTCGCAGTGCGCGTGGTCGATCAGCAGCAGCGTCTCGTTGTCCAGCGCCCAGCCGATCCACGCTTGCGGCGTCCGGCAGGGTAAAAACTCGAGCAGCGGGGCAATGTCGGTCATGGGCACCTCGAAAATCGGGCGGCCATTATAGGCGACGGCTGGCGTTATACCCACACCCCCGTATAATCGCCGGCCATGGGTCGTCGAACCAATCCTTATATCCAAACGCTGAAAGGCCGCGCCGCCGTGGGCGCCCTGCGCCTGCTCGGCCTGCTGCCGTTCCGGCTGAACCGGGCGCTGGCCACCGCGCTGGGCGGCCTGCTGGCACGGCTGTCCACCGAAGCCCGTGAAGTGACGCGGATCAACCTGTCTCTGTGCCTGCCCGACCATCCGGACCGGGAAGCCCTGGTGCGCGAATCCCTGGTGGAAAGCGTCAAGAACACCTTCGAAATCGCCCGCTTCTGGAGCAAACCGGAAGACGGCCTGCAACGGGTGGTGTCCGAACAGGGCGACGGGCCGCTGCGCGAGGCGGTGGCCAACAAGGAACCGATCCTGATCCTGGCCCCGCACCTGGGCTGCTGGGAGGTGCTCAACTTCTGGCTGGCCCGCGAATTCGGCCTGCACGCCATGTTCGCGCCCTCCGGCCTGCCGGAACTGGACGCGCTGGTGAAGCAGGGCCGGGAACACTTCGGCACCACCATGTACCCGGCCACCGCCCGCGGCGTCGCCGGCCTGGTGCGCGCCATGCGCAAGGGCGCGCTCACCGCGATCCTGCCGGACCAGGTGGCGGACCGGCGCAGCGGCCGCTTCGCGCCCTTCTTCGGCCAGCCGGCCTACACCGGCACGCTGAGCTGCAAGCTGGTCAAGCAGACCAACGCCCGGGTGTTCATGGCCTGGGCGCGCCGGCTGCCCGGCGACGAAGGCTTCGAGATCCGCGTGCGGCCCGCCGACCCGGACATCCACGACGAGGACCTGGACCACGCCCTGAAAGCCATGAACCGCTCCATCGAAGCGCTCATCCTCGAGGACCCGAGCCAGTACCTCTGGAGCTACAAACGCTTCCGCCGCCAACCGCCCGGCGGCACCCTGCCCTATTAAAGGCGCATCTCGCTTTAGCCGAAACGTTCTCTCCAGCCGGGACGGGGGTTATAGATGGCGCTGAACCTGTCGATGAAGCTCGGATTGTGGGAGCTTGCCTTGCAAGCGAAAGGCCGGGAAAGCCGGCCGGCAGGATTCCAGAGACATTTCAAACGGCAGCACCAACAAGGTCTCTGGGATCCTGCCGGGTGGCTAAAGCCACCCTTTCGCGGGCATGGCCCGCTCCCACAATCCTCCAGGGACGGATTCACGGCGGGTCCTGGGCACCGAGACCGAACCTCCCGAAGGTGCCAGCTGCGCAGCAAAGCTCTGAAGAAAGGTTGGGCGTCAGCGATAACCCGGGGCATTGGAATCTACCCAGTGAGCGAGTCTGTGTTCTGCCCTTCCGGGACCCTGGAGAACAGGACGTTCGACAGGGAGCGTACAGGGACGTATTCACAGCGTTCCCGGAAGGGCAGAACACAGACTCGCGATCCGGCTGGAGAGACCGTTCCCGCTAAAGCGCTATGAACCTTGTTAAAGCCCGCGGTCTGCCGCCTTCGTTATTACGAACATTCATGTCATGAATGACTGTGAGGCCTGTTTGATTTAACAGTGGATACCGTTTCCGCTATACTCCGCGCGCATTTCCACCCCCAGACATACCCCAAACAACTGATTTCCAAAAGAAATCAGTCAGACGAAACGAGGGATTCGCTGTGCTAGAAGCCTATCGCAAACACGTAGAAGAGCGCGCCGCCCAGGGCGTTCCGCCCAAGCCGCTGGACGAAGTGCAGACCGCCGAACTGGTGGAACTGCTGAAGAACCCGCCCGCTGGCGAAGAAGAATTCATTCAGGACCTGTTCGTGAACCGGGTCCCGCCGGGCGTGGACCAGGCCGCCTACGTGAAGGCCGCCTTCCTCACCGCCATCGTGAAAGGCGAAGCCAGCTCCCCTCTGATCGACCGCAAGCGCGCCACCGAACTGCTCGGCACCATGCAGGGCGGTTACAACGTGGCGCCGCTGATCGAGCTGCTCGACGATGAAGAGCTGGCCGACGTGGCCGCCCAGGAACTCAAGCACACCCTGCTGGTGTTCGATGCCTTCCACGACGTGGAAGACAAAATGAAAGCCGGCAACGCCAAGGCCAAGGAAGTGATCGAATCCTGGGCCGAGGGCGAGTGGTTCACCAACCGGAAGGACCTCTCCGAGAAGTTCACCGTGACCGTGTTCAAGGTGCCCGGCGAGACCAACACCGACGACCTGTCCCCGGCCCAGGACGCCTGGAGCCGCCCGGACATTCCGCTGCACGGCAACGCCATGCTGAAGAACGCCCGCGAAGGCATCGTGCCCGAGAAAGACGGCGAGATCGGCCCGCTCAAGCAGATGGAAGAGCTCAAGGCCAAAGGCCACCCGGTGGCCTACGTGGGCGACGTGGTCGGCACCGGCTCCAGCCGTAAGTCCGCCACCAACTCCGTGCTCTGGCACTTCGGCGAAGACATCCCCTACGTGCCCAACAAGCGCGCCGGCGGCGTCTGCATCGGCGGCAAGATCGCACCGATCTTCTTCAACACCATGGAAGACTCCGGCGCCCTGCCCTTCGAGTGCGACGTGGAAAAAATGAACACCGGTGATGTGATCGACATCTACCCGTTCGAAGGCCGCGTGGAGAAAGACGGCGAAGTGATCGCCGAGTTCGAGCTGCGCTCCCAGGTGCTGCTGGACGAAGTCCGCGCCGGCGGCCGCATCAACCTGATCATCGGCCGTGGCCTGACCACCAAGGCGCGCACCGCCCTGGGCCTGGAAGAGTCCACCCTGTTCCGCAAGCCGGAGCAGCCGGGCGATTCCAACGCCGGTTTCACCCTGGCGCAGAAAATGGTCGGCAAGGCCTGCGGCCTGGAAGGCGTGCGCCCGGGCATGTACTGCGAGCCGAAGATGACCACCGTCGGCTCCCAGGACACCACCGGCCCGATGACCCGCGACGAGCTGAAGGACCTGGCCTGCCTGGGCTTCCAGGCCGACCTGGTGATGCAGTCGTTCTGCCACACCGCCGCGTACCCCAAGCCGGTGGACGTGGAAACTCAGCACACCCTGCCCGACTTCATCATGAACCGCGGCGGCGTGTCCCTGCGCCCGGGTGACGGCATCATCCACTCCTGGCTGAACCGCATGCTGCTGCCCGACACCGTGGGCACCGGCGGCGACTCTCACACCCGCTTCCCGATGGGCATCTCCTTCCCGGCGGGTTCCGGCCTGGTGGCGTTCGCCGCCGCCACCGGCGTGATGCCGCTGGACATGCCGGAATCCGTGCTGGTGCGCTTCAAGGGCAAGCGCCAGCCCGGCGTCACCCTGCGTGACCTGGTGCACGCCATCCCGATGCAGGCGATCAAGGACGGTCACCTGACCGTCGCCAAGGCCGGCAAGAAGAACGTCTTCTCCGGCCGCGTGCTGGAGATCGAAGGCCTCGACGACCTGACCGTGGAGCAGGCGTTCGAACTGTCCGACGCCTCCGCCGAGCGCTCCGCCGCCGGCTGCACCATCACCCTGTCCGAGGACAGCGTCAGCGAGTACCTGAAGTCCAACATCACCCTGCTCAAGTGGATGATCGGCAACGGCTACGGCGACGCCCGTACCCTGGAGCGCCGCATCCAGGGCATGGAAGAGTGGCTCGCCAACCCCAGCCTGATGCGCGCCGACGCGGACGCCGAGTACCACACCGTGATCGAGATCGACATGGATCAGATCAAGGAACCGGTACTGTGCTGCCCGAACGACCCGGACGATGCCAAGACCCTGTCCGACGTGGCCGGCGCCAACATCGACGAGGTGTTCATCGGCTCCTGCATGACCAACATCGGTCACTTCCGCGCCGCCGGCAAACTGCTGGAGAAAGTGGAAGGCCTGACCACCCGTCTGTGGGTGGCACCGCCCACCAAGATGGACCAGCACCAGCTCACCGAAGAGGGTTACTACAACATCTTCGGCCGCGCCGGCGCGCGCACCGAAATGCCGGGCTGCTCCCTGTGCATGGGTAACCAGGCACGGGTGGCGGCGAAGTCCACGGTGGTCTCCACCTCCACCCGGAACTTCCCCAACCGCCTCGGCCAGGGCGCGGACGTCTACCTGGCGTCGGCGGAACTGGCGGCCATCGCCGCGGTGATCGGCCGGCTGCCCACCGCCGAGGAGTACATGGAGTACGCCGGCACCATCGACGCCATGTCCGGTGAGATCTACCGCTACCTGAACTTCGACCGCATGGACGAATATCAGAACGTGGCGGATACCGTTAAGATTCCGGTGGCTCAAGCGAGCTGATCCGGTGTTGGCGCCCTCGGGCGCACGGAACTGAAAAAGCCCCGCTTCGGCGGGGCTTTTTTTTGGAGCGCGCCTTGTGAGAGCGGGTCTCTGGTATCCTGCCGGGTGGCTGAGGCCACCCTTTCGCGGGCAGGGCCCGCTCCCACAAGGCCCGTTCCCACAAGCGGAGACCACCATGATGATGGATGCGAAGAACGCCTCCCTGGTGATGATCGATTATCAGCCACGGCTGCTGCCGGCGATCCGCCACGGTCAGAAGCTGGTGGCGCGGTCGGTGACGCTGGGTCGTATCGCCGCGCTGCTCGAGGTGCCGGTGATCGGCACCGAGCAGAGCCCGGACAAACTGGGCGAGAACGTGCCGTCGATCCGACGGCTTTGCACCGAAACCGTCGCAAAGCATCGGTTCGACGCCAGCGAGGCGCTACGCGCCACGGCGCTGGCGGAGCGCCGCCAGGTGGTGCTGTGCGGCTGCGAGGCGCACGTGTGCGTGCTGCAGACCGCGCTTGGCCTGCAAGCGCTGGGCTTCCAGGTGTTCGTGGTGGAAGACGCGGTCGGCGCCCGCCGTCAGGGCGACAGGAGCGCGGCGCTGGCGCGCCTGAGCCAGGCCGGCGTCACCCTGGTGACCCTGGAGATGGCCGCGTTCGAATGGCTCGGCGACGCGGATCACCCGCGCTTCCGGGAGGTCCAGGCCCTGATCAAATAGCCTTCACCTGATTTTTACATCCTCGCTGTAAAGAAACATTGAATGCGGATGACGGCGGACGCCGGTGGTCGAGACAATGCCGCCGATGCCCGCCGCGCCCCGGCCGAGCCGGTCACGTCGTGGCAGTACCTTCGAAAATGGATTCTCGCAGGAGCACAACATGACCAGTGAAGATCTTTTCCCGACGCGGCATGAACAGCATCATGACCGCTTCCCCCGACTGGACCCGGTGGTCCATGCCCGCAACCAGGCGCGCTGGGACGGCCCCCTGGACGAAGTGGCCCTGTCGCATTACGAGCGCGACGGCTTTCTCTGGTTCGAGGGGTTCTTTTCCCAGGAGCGGATGCGGCCGTTCTTCGATGAACTCAAGGAAATGGCCAAGGACAGCGAGCTGATGAAATCCGACCAGTCGATCACGGACCCGGATTCCGGCGATCTGCGCTCGGTGTTTCAGATGCATGAGATTTCCCGCCGGTTCGATGAACTGACCCGGGACCCGCGCATCCTCGGCATGGTGCGTCAGCTTTTGGGTGGCGACGTCTATATTCATCAGTCGCGCATCAACGACAAGTTCGGTTTCCAGGGCAGCGGTTTCAACTGGCATTCCGACTTTGAAACCTGGCACTCCGAGGACGGCATGCCGCGCATGCGGGCCATCAGCGCCTCGATCATGCTCACCGACAACAACGAGTTCAACGGGCCGCTGATGCTGATACCCGGCTCGCACCATTACTTCGTGCCTTGCCAGGGGGTCACGCCCAAGGACAACTGGAAGGACTCGCTGAAAAGCCAGCGCCTGGGCGTGCCCAGCCAGGAGAACCTGGCCGAGCTGGTCGAACAGGGTGGTATCCAGGCGCCCAAGGGCCCGCCGGGTTCATTGCTGTTGTTCGAGTGCAACACCCTGCACGCGTCCAACAAGAACCTGTCGCCCTGGCCGCGCTCCAACCTGTTCTTCGTTTACAACAGCGTGGACAACACCCTGGAAGACCCCTACTGCGGCCATCAGCCGCGCCCGGATTTTCTCGCCAACCGAGACAACACCGAGGCGCTCGCCATGCACGACCACCTGGAACCGCTCTAACCCGGTTGCCGCAGCGCGCCCCGCCTGAGCAGCCGCCACACTTCGCTGGCGGCCTGCGACAGCGGATGCGAGCGCAATCGGTACGCGCACGCCGACACCGTCACCCCCGGATCCAGCGGCAACGGCTTGAGGCGGCCTGCTCGCAGGTCGTCCTCAAGCAGGTTGCGCGGTGCCACCGTCACCGCCCGCCCCTCCCGGCACAACGCCAGACAAGAGCTGATGGTGGCCATCTGAAACTCGGCGCCGCGACGGGCCAGCAGCAACTCACGGAACCAGGGCGCGATCTGACGGCGGTACTCCGGGGGAACCCGGGGCAGCGCCAGGGGCCGGCCCCTCATAAACGCAACGGCGGCGTCGCCGTCCTCAAGGGCGGCCGCCGCCTTACCCACCAGCCAGGAGGCCGGCGCCACCACTTGCAAAGGCAGCTCCACCAGCGGCAGTTCCTCCACGTCGTCCCGGTCCGGCAACGCCGAGCCTTTGCGCCCGTCGTACACCAGAAAATCATAGCGGTAGGCGTACAACCCTTCGCACAGTGATTGGAAGTGATCGCTGTGCATCTCCAGCCGCACGCCGGCGTCCATGGTGGCCCGGGACCGTTGCAGCGGCCCGGCCAGGCGCTGGGCCAGCAGGTCCGGCACGAACGGCCCGCAGCCGATGCGCACCGGCCCGCTGCGGCCGTCGTGGAACGCCTCCACCAGGCGGTCCAGGCCGGCGGCCTCATCAAGAATCCGATTTACCTGGCGGTGCAGGGTCCGCGCCAGCTCGGTGGGACGCAACGAACGGGTATGGCGCTCGAAAAGCGGTGCCCCGGCGCTCTGCTCCAGCCGCTGCAGGCTGCGGGTCAACGCCGGCTGCGACAGCCCCAGGGCGCGCGCCGCCGCCGACAGGCTGCCGTGCTCATACACTGCCCGGAAACGGGTCAGCTCCTGTAATTGCCACACGGCGGGCTCCTTGACTCGGTCGGGATCATCAACCCATTAAGCATAGACTCATGCAACACAGTAATGAATCCCCGGCGCATACTTCCCGCCATGACCGGCCAACAACAAAAACCGCCTACCACCGGAGAGCCCCGATGACCGAAATGACCCGGCGCACCGTGCTGAAAAACCTGGCCCTGGGCGGCGCCGCCCTGGCCACCGCGCCTTCATTGAACGCCAGGATCAACCTGCGCAAGCAGGGCCGGCCGAATGTGCTGCTGCTGGTGTCCGACCAGGAACGCTCCTGGATGGACCTGCCCGGCAGCCTGGATCTGCCGGCCCATGACAAGCTGCTGAATCGCGGCACCGGCTTCAACCAGTACTATGTGAATACCTCGCCCTGCTCGCCCTCGCGCTCGGTGATGTACAGCGGCCAGCACACCATGCGCACCGGCATGACCGCCAATCTGCACGCGCCGCCGTTTCCCAGCTTCAATCAGGAATTGCCGACCCTCGGCCACCTGTTCCAGGAGCTGGGCTACCACACCGCCTACAAGGGCAAATGGCATCTGTCGGATATCGAGGACGGCCCGGGGCTGATGTACGGCAGCTACCCCAGCCGGGGCAAGGCGCTGGAGCCCTACGGCTTCAGCGATTACAACCTTACCGGCGACGTGCACGGCTCGGTGTGGCAGGGCTACATCGCCGACCGCATGGTGGCCGGCGAAGCCAGCCAGTGGCTGGTGCGCGACAGCCAGAAGCTGGACAAGCCCTGGCTGCTGGCGGTGAACTTCGTGAACCCGCACGACATCATGTTCTTCTCCTCCGGCGAGAAGCAGGAACAGTCACGGGCCAACCCGCGTTTCATGGCGCCGCTGCGGCCGCCGCCGAACGATCCGATCTACAGGAAAGACTGGTCGCACCTGCCGCTGCCCGCCTCCTTCGCCAAGGAAACGCTGCGCGACAAGCCCTGGTGCCACCGCTCCTACGCCCAGGTGATCGACAGCATCTACGGCCACATGGACAAGAACGACGAAGCCGCCTGGCTGGCCAACCAGAGCTACTATTTCAACTGCATCCGCGATGTGTCACGGCAGGTGGACCATGTGCTGCAGGCCCTGGAGGACAGCGGCCAGCTCGACAACACCATCATCGTCTACACCGCCGACCACGGCGAAATGGCCGGCGCCCACGGCCTGCGGCAAAAAGGCCCGGTGACCTACAAGGAAAACAGCCGGGTGCCGTTGATCGTCAGCCACCCGGACGTGAGCGGCGGCCGCACCGTGGACAACCTGGGCTCGGCGCTGGACCTGGTGCCGACCCTGGTGGGCCTGGCCACCGAGGGTAAAACCACCACCGACACCCCCGGCGTGGACCTGAGCCCGGCGCTCAGCGGGCAGACCACGCAGCGCGACCGGGACGGCATCCTGTTCGCCTACGGCGTGCTGCTCTACACCGACCCGGAAGCCACCCAGCGGCTGGCCCGGGAAGGCGACGAGATCACGCCGGTGAAACTGATGGGCGATTTCCTCAAGCAGCTGCGGCTGGGCCCGGAGCTGGGCAACCGCGGCCTGCACCGGGGTGTCTTTGACGGCCGCTACAAGTTCACCCGCTACTTCAGCCCGGACAGCCATCACCTGCCCCGGGACTGGGACACCCTGCTCGCCCACAACGACCTGGAGCTCTACGACACCCACCAGGACCCGGACGAACTGGTCAACCTGGCGGCGCGCCCGGAGGGCCCGGAGGCGGCGAAAGAGCGCCTGCTGGCCCTCAACGACCGGACCAACCAGCTGATCGAGCAGGAAATCGGCGACGACCACGGCGGCGAATACCCCGGGCCTGAATTCCTCTACCGCCTGTAATTTTTTTGCTTTGCCCTTGGGGGGCAATCCGCCCCGGCCCGGCCTCGCCGGTGTCCGGGGCACCTTATTCACGGCCGGTGCCGGCTATTTTCCGTCCAGCAACGGCTGCCCGGTGCGGGCCGCCAACCACAGCATCACCGCGCCACCGGCGAGCAGATACCAGTAGAAGGTGAAAAACCGCCACACCACGATGGTGGTGGCGGTGGTCACCGACGTCAGCCAGGGGTTCAACAGCGCCGCGCCGGCCACCTCGGCGCCGCCGGCCCCACCCGGCAGCAGGGTCAAATGGCCGGCCCCCATCGCCACCATCTGCACGAAGAAGCCGTACACCCAATCCAGATGCTCGCCCAGCGCCAGCACCGCGACGTAGATCACCGAATAGCGCAGCAGCCAGTGGCAGAGGCAGAGGGAAAACATCAGCAACAGGCGGCGGCGCGGCACCGCCAGGGTTTCTTCCAGGCCGCGCCGGAAACGCAGCACCGCCCGCGCCAGACGCAGACGCCGGCGCCGGCGCAGCCCCAGCCAGGCAAGAAAGTCCCCGGACCCGATCAGCACCCGGCGCTGGAAACGGGCCAAAAGCCCGACCCCGGCCAGGGCGGCCAGCATCAGCGCGAACGGCACCGCCACCTGCCACCAGGCGGCCAGATCCAGATAGCGGGCCAGCCCGTACAGGGCCACGGTGGGCAACAGGGCCGCGAACACCAGCAAGTCGGTGAGCTGATCCACCGCCAGGACCGCCGTGGCCTGCGCCGGTGCCACACCGTGCCGGCGCAGCAGCGCGGCCAGGGTGAAAGGCGCGCCGCTGCCGCCGGGCGTGGCGTTCAGGGTGAACTCGGTGGCCATCACCGTGGCCACGGCGGCGCCGTGGCCCAGGCCCGGCGCCCGGCCATTGAGCATCAGCCGCAGCCGCCAGGCGTTGAGGTTCCAGCACACCGCGATCATCGCCACCAGCAGCGCCAGCCAGCCCACCGGCACGGTTACCAGCCGTGCCAGCACCTGCTGGCCGCCCAGCACAAACGGCACCGCCGCGCCGACCAGCAATGCCACCGCGAACAACCAGCGCCAATGCCGCGTCATAGCGATTCGGATCCGCTCGCCGGCAGGCGCTCATTCTCCATCAGCCACTGGGCCTTGCTGACACAACGGCGCTGTTCGCTGAGTGCATCGATGGTGCGCCGCCAGAAAGCGCGGCTTTCCGGGTGACGCAGGTCCACCGGATGCAACGCCAGCCGGATCACCGGACGGTGCTGGAAGCGGCGCAGCCGCGCCTGGTTCAAGCGCTCGAACCAGCGCCGGCGCCAGGACGAACGGGACGACATCACCACCGTGGGCAGCGGCAGCCGCTCGCCGTCGGCCAGGCGGTACAGGGCGCCGGCGTCGGTGCGGTAGTCGAAACCGGCGTCACGGATCGCGCGGCGGCTGGCTTCATTGCTCAGCCAGCCCGGCGGCACGAAGCCGCTGACCCGCCAATCCTGGCGGCGGCAAAGCGCCAGACCGTCGCGTATGCGGGCGTAGGCGGCAGCCTCGTTGAGGGCGGAGAATTCCCCTTCGTGGGTCAGTATCCGGCGGCGGACCCATTCCCGCGGGCCCTTGGGGGTGGGGCCGTCGTCGCTGTGCGACCAGCCGTGCAGCACCAGCTCGTCACCGGCGGCCTGGCGCTCGGCCATGGCCCGGCAAAACGCCGGTGAACGCTCGGCGGCGTCATGGCGGTGGAAATCCGGCACCACCAGCAGGGTGCTGACCAGCGACGCCGGGCGTTGCAACTCGCGCAGAAACGACTGGTACAGCGGCCAGCTGTGCGGGGCCACATCGTGCAGCGATAATATAAAGGCCCGTTGGGTATCAGGAATGCGATTCATGGGTGGATGCTAATACCGGCTGCTCGTGATCGCCAAGGACGCGCCGGTAGTGACCGACCAGGCTCTCCGCCACCGCATCCCAACTGTGCCGCGTTTCCACATGGGCACGGGCGCGCCGTCCCAGGGCCGCGGGATCGTCATGTTCAAACAGGTCGCGCACACCGGCGGCCATGGCGGCGCCGTCGTTGGGGCGCACATGGCGCCCACAGTCACCGGGCACCACTTCCGGCAAGGCGCCGGCGTCCACGCACACCACCGGCAGGCCGCTGGCCATGCCTTCCAACGCGACCAGGCCGAAGGTCTCCTGATCGCCGGCGTGCACAAGCGCGTCGGCGGCCGCCATCCAGCCGGCCACTTCCGGGGTCTGGCAAAACTCATGGATCACCGACACATTGGACGGCGCGTCCGGTTGCAGGCCGGTACCGATCAGCAGCAGATGGTAGTCGGGCCCCAGCCTGCGCATCGCTTCGAGCAACACCGGTATATTCTTCTCCTGGGTGCCGCGTCCGGCGAACACCAGCAGGTGCTGGTCCTCGGAGAGGCCCAGCGCGCGGCGGGCGTTGGGCTTGGCGCGCTGTGGCTGGAAGGCTTCCAGGTCCACGCCCAGCGGCTGCACCTCGACCTCACCGATACCGCAGCGGTGCAACTGCTCCGCCATCACGCGGCTCGGGCTGAGGACCATATCAAAGCCTTCGTAGAGGCGTTTTATATAGGTCCGGGTGCCCGGATCCAGAAAGCGGCCGACGCGATGATGAACCAGAGTGAACAGATCGGAGTGGTAAAAACCCACCGACGGCACGTCCAGCAATCTGGCCGCCCGCTGGGCCGCCCAGGCGGGTGTGTACGGGTCGCCGGCTTCGATCACGTCCGGCTGCAGGCCGGCGATGATGCTGCTCCACAAACCCAGACGCAGCGGGAAACGAAAGCCCGGCGCCAACGGCAGGGGCATCGCCGGCAGGGACACGAAGTCGCCGTCGAAGAACACGCGCGAGCCGGGCATCACCACTTTGTGGCTGGTGTCCCCACGTCGCAGCAACGCCTGGCGCTTGCCGTCAATGTAGGTACGCACGCCACCGCTGGCCTGGGTGTAAAAAAGCGTGGTATCAAGAATTCTCAAGCGGTTCTCCCTTTCCCACTTGGTGCGGTGCCGCCGTTACCGACGACCCTGATCATCGTCAATAGCGGGTGAATAAGCCTAAGATAGCATTGGCAACGGAAAGCTCACCGCCGACCTTGGTAAAGGCTTGTAAAAGCGCGGCCCGCCGCCATTAAGCGGTCAGAAAGGCCGCCAACGGGAGCACGGCAGCAATGGAATTCAAGGACTATTACAAGATTCTCGGCGTACCACCGGAAGCGGACGATAAAGAGATCAAAGCCGCCTACCGGAAGCTGGCGCGCAAGTATCATCCGGACGTCAATGCCGACGCCGACGCGGAAAGTAAATTCAAGGAAGTGGCGGAAGCCTACAAGGTCCTAAAGGACGCCGAAAAGCGCGCCGAGTACGATCAGCTGCGCCAGTTCCGTGACGCCCGCGGCGGCTTCCAGCCACCGCCGGGCTGGCAGAGTGCCGGCGCCGCGTCCGGTGGCGGCCGGGAAGCGGATTTCTCCGACTTTTTTGAATCCCTGTTCGGTGGCGGATTCTCCCGACGCGGCGGTCCGCGCCCCGGCCGTGATCTGGAAATGGATCTGCCGTTGTTCCTTGAAGACACGGTGGCGGATACCCGTAAACCGATCAGCGTCCACGGCCGCACCCTCAATGTCACGATTCCCGCCGGCACCGCGGACAACGAGCGCATTCGTCTGAAAGGCAAAGGGGAACCGGGTAGCGACGGCGCGCCCTCCGGCGACCTCTACCTGCGTGTGCGGCTGGTGCCCCACCCGGTATTCGATGTGGAGGGCCACGACCTGCTCGTCACCGTGCCGGTGGCGCCCTGGGAAGCGGCCCTGGGCGCCAAACTGCAGGTGCCCACGCTCAGCGGACGCATCAGCCTGACCCTGCCGGCGGGCAGCCAGACCGGCCGCCGCCTGCGGGTCAAGGGCAAGGGTCTCGCCGGCAAGAAGACGCAGGGTGATCTTTACGCGATTATCAAAATCGTCATGCCCGAGCGGATTTCCGATCGGGACCGTGAACTGTGGCGGGCGCTGGCCGAGCAGTCCGATTTTGACCCACGGGCGAACTGGGCCGGCGACGGCCGGCGCCATGATAAGGAGCGCCGAAAATGAACACGCTGACCCTCACCGAAGTGTGCCGCCGGGTGTCCTTGCCGGAGCACGCGGTCATTGAAATCGTTGAAGTGGGTATCGTCACCCCGGTGGCCGGTTCAGCGCACACCTGGCGTTTCGACGATCAAACCCTGGTGGTGCTCAGCCGCGCCGCGCGCCTGCACGAAGACCTGGCGCTGGACTGGCACGGCGTGGCCCTGGCCCTGGAACTGCTTGAGGAAATCGACACCCTGCGCCGCGAGAACGAACAATTGCGACAACGGTTAAACCGCTTTCTGGACTGACTCAGGCGGCCGGATCCTGCCGGTAAAACAGACTCAGCTGCTCGTACAGCGCCGGCAGCACCTGGCGCAGATGCGCGGGGGATTCAAAAAAACTTTCCGTGGCCACGGCAAAAAACTCGCCGGGGTCTTCCAGCGCATAGGGGTCGATAAAGGGCTCACCGCCCTGCTCCGCCCGCTCCAAAGCCTGCCAGGCCTCGGTGAAGACATCGTGCCAGCGCTGCGGATCCATGCCGGCGTGCAGCGGCGGCGCGCCGTTGGGCCCCTCGCGGCGCATATCCAGCTTATGGGCCAGCTCGTGCAGCACCACGTTGTAGCCGTCCTCGCCGCCGGACTCGAGCACGTCGCCCCAGGACAGAATCACCGGCCCCTGCAGCCAGGCTTCTCCAGCCAGTTCCCGCCCGGCGTCGTGCACGATACCGAACTCGTCCATTTCGTTGTCCGGGGTGACGAAGGTGTCCTCGTAAACGATCAACGTGTACCAGCCGTCGTACCAGTCCAGGCCCAGCCCGAACACCGGCACCACCGCCATGGTGGCGATCAGAAGCTGCATGTCGTCGGTGACGGTGAACTCGCCGCCGGCGGCGAACTCCTTGCGCACCAGAAAACGGCGGGTGAGATCGAACAACCGCTCCCGGTCGGCGCCCTGATACCGGGCCGCCACCGGCCAGCCGGCAATGGCGTTTTCCCATTGCGCCCGCGTCACCGGCAAACGCGCCAGCTTGCGATCTTCCAACCAGTCTCGAACCCGTCCGAACATGGCCTTCCCAGCGTAGAGGAGAGTGCGCAAAGCTTGCCGCTTTTGCCAACCGGACGCAAAGCGGTTTAGATAAGCACTGCAAAAAACCAAGCCACCGTAGAAAGACCATGGAAGGAGCCCCCATGACCCATCGCTACCGCCTGATCGCCGTGTTCGCCCTGCTGCTGCTCGGCCCCGCGGCCCACGCCCAGGCCACGCGCGAAGCGGCGTCCGCGCTGCGCAGCGGCGCCGACCAGGCGCGCTACTGGCAATGGGGCTGGAGCGCCTTCTACGGCGGCAGCAGCGCCTATTCCCTGGTGCACGCCCGCGACACCGACGACCCGGAGGAGCGCTACGACGATTACATCAACGCCACCAAGGCGGCCCTGGGGCTGGCCGGCACCCTGCTGTTCGCCCCTTCCCACGGCGATGCCTACCGGGAATATCAGGCCCTGGACGACAAGGACACACCGGAAGCGCGCGCCGCCACGCGCATCCTGATCGCCGGGCTGGCCGAGGAGGAAGCCCGCCAGCGGGCCTGGCAAAGCCGGCTGGGCGGTTTGATCGTCAACGGCCTGGCCGGGCTCGCCATCGGCGTGGAAGACAACCGCCCCGGCGACGGCTGGGTGAACTTCGCCACCGGCATGCTGACCACCGAGCTCAACGTGCGCACCCGGCCGGACACCGCCACCCACTTTCTGGAACGACAACCGGATTTCCGGCTCAAGGCCAACGGAGCCACTCTTCCCATTTATGTGGACTGGGCGGTGGGTCCGATGTTCGCGGGCTTGGAGGTCAGGTTCTGAGGGTGGGAATAACCGGCGCTACGAAGCGCTCATTGTGGGAGCTTGCCTTGCAAGCGAAAGGCCGGCTTTGCCGGCCGGCAGGATACCAGAGGCCTTTAAAAGCGGGGCTTTAACAGCGTCTCTGGAATCCTGCGGGGCAACCTTTGCCGGGTGGCTATAAGCCACCCTTTCGCGGGCAGGGCCCGCTCCTACAATCCCCGCCTCGTAGCGCCCTTTGGCGGCGTATTCAGATGTAGTACGCCTTCAACGGCGGGAAGCCGTTGAACTCCACGGCGCTGTAGCTGGTGGTGTAAGCGCCGGTGGAGAACCAGTAGAGCCGGTCGCCGATGGCCAGGTTGAGCGGCAGGCCGTACTTATAGTTTTCGTACATGATGTCGGCGCTGTCGCAGGTGGGCCCGGCGATCACCACCTCTTCCATTTCCCCTTTCTTTTCCGTGTGGATCGGGTACTTGATGGCTTCGTCCAGGGTTTCGATCAGGCCGGAAAACTTGCCCACGTCGGTGAACACCCAGCGCTGCAAGGCGGTGCGGGATTTACGGGAAATCAGCACCACTTCGCTGACCAGCACACCGGCGTTGGCGATCAGGGACCGGCCCGGCTCGAGAATGATTTCCGGCAGCTGCTCGCCGAAGTCCTCTTTCAGGAAACGGATGATTTCCGACGCGTAGGTTTCCAGGTCGTTGGTCTTGGCGATGTAGTTGGCCGGGAAACCGCCGCCCAGGTTGATCATCTTCAGCTCGATGCCCACTTCATCGCGCAGGCGCTCGAACATGATCTTGACCTTGCCAATGGCCGCGTCCCAGGCGCCGATATCGCGCTGCTGGGAGCCCACATGGAAGGACACACCGTAGGGTTCCAGGCCCAGGTCCCGGGCCAGAATCATCAAATCCAGCGCCATGTCCGTCTGGCAGCCGAACTTGCGCGACAGCGGCCAGTCGGCGGTGTGCGTGCCTTCGGTGAGGATGCGCACATACACCCGGGAACCCGGCGCCGCCTTGGCGATGTTGCGCAGGTCCGCTTCCGAGTCGGTGGCGAACATGCGCACGCCCTTCTCGTAGAAAGCGCGGATGTCGCGGGCCTTCTTGATGGTGTTGCCGAAAATGCAGCGCTCCGCCGACACCCCCAGACCCATCACTTTTTCCAGCTCGTAGATCGAGGCGATATCGAAATTAGCGCCCCGGTCACGCAACAGGCTGATCAGCTCAGCGGCCGGGTTCGCCTTTACCGCGTAGTGCACCTTGGCGAACGGAAACTGCTCGATCAGCTGATCGTAGTGTTTGCCCACGGTTTCCGTGTCGATCACCACGAAGGGGGTCTCCTTGGTGTCCGCCAGGTCCTTGATGCGGCGGAACACCACCGGATCGTAATAATCTTCCACGCGAATGGCGTCGATGGTCATGGGGGTCCTCTTCCCGGTACTCAGCAACCACCCGGGCCGACACGGCACCGGGACCGTTGCGAAGGCAACGGGCGCCCAAAGTAGCAATTTGCTCACCGTTTGGGGAGATACCCGACCGCCTTTTTTTGTGGGAGCGGGCCCCACCATTGCACCGCGTCTCCGATACGGACCACCGCTCTGCTACACTATGCGCCCCCGAATTCCCCCGACCACGGAGCCCTTCATGGTTATCGCTATGGCCCTTCCCCTCGCCCTGCATTTGCTCGCCGCCGTCGTCTGGGTGGGCGGCATGTTCTACGCTTACCTGGCCATGCGCCCGGCGGTGGTGCAGGTGATCGACCCGGCCCGGCGCCCGGCGCTGTGGGCGGCCACCCTGGAGCGGTTCTTCCGCTGGGTGTGGGCGGCGGTGGTGCTGTTGCTGGCCACCGGCTTCGGCATGGTGTTCGGCGTCTACAAGGGCATGGCCAACGTGGAGTGGCATATCCACGCCATGATCGGCCTGGGCATTCTGATGATGCTGCTGTTCGCCCACGTTTACTTCGCGCCGTTCCGCCGCCTCAAGCAGGCCGTGGCCGATAACGACGCCAGCGAAGGCGCGCGCCGCGTCGGTCAGATCCGCAAGCTGGTGGGCATCAACCTGATTCTCGGCTTGATCGTAGTGGTGATCGCCTCCGGCGGGCGGTACCTCTAACCGTGAGCGCGCAGAACGGCGGCGGATCCGGCAAGGCCGACCTGCTGCTGGTGGCGGTGACGCTGCTGGCCGGCGTCAGTTGGATTTTCTCCAAGGAGGCGGTGCTGTTGATGCCGCCGCTGTTGTTCATGGCGCTGCGGTTTCTGCTCGCCGGCCTGGTGCTGGCGCTGGTGGGCTGGCGGCAACTGCTGCGCCTGAGCGCCGATCAGTACCAGCGCAGTGCCAGGGTCGGGCTGGTGTTCGGCCTGGCCATGAGCTTCTGGATCATGGGCCTGCACTTCGGCACCCATGTGGGCGAAGGCGCCTTCCTGACCAGTCTGGGCGTGGTGCTGGTGCCGGTGATGGCGCGGCTGGTGTTCAAGGAAAAGCCGCCGGCCAGCACCTGGGTGGCGCTGCCGGTGGCCGCCGCCGGGCTGGCGCTGCTGTCCCTGCGCGGCGGCCTGCACGCGGAACCCGGGCAGCTGTTCTTCGTCGCCGCGGCCTGCATTTTCGCGCTTTATTTCACCCTCAACACCCGCGCCGCCAACAGCGCCACCATCACCGGCGCCGCCGGCCAGGTGACCACCCGCGACCGGGTGCCGGCGCTGGCGCTGACCACGGTGGTGCTGTTCACGGTGAGTCTGGTGACCGGCACCGGCTCGCTGATTCTGGAAGACTGGCCCGCCGCGTTCGGCGCCTTCACCCCGGTGATGGCCGGCTGGGTGATCGCCAGCGCCACGGTGGGCACCGCCGCCCGCTTCTTCGTGCAGACCTACGCCCAGAGCCTGTCGGTGCACAGCCACGGCGTGGTGATCATGGTGCTGGAGCCGATGTGGACGGCGCTGTTCGCGGCGCTGTGGTTCGGCGAGACCATGACCGTGGTGCAAGTGGGCGGCTGCTTTCTGATCTTCCTGTCCCTGGTGGTCAACCGCTGGGCCAGCGTGCGCCGGGTGCTCAAGCAGTGGCTGACGTAGGCCGCGCGGTGACCCTTGCGCGCCGGCCGGGACCGGCCTAGCATCATGGCGTTTCCCACAGCGACCACGCCCATGACCGCTCCACGCCCGCCCTTCCGCCGCGCCTTCCCGTTCTGGGCGCTGCTGCTATGGCTGGCGGTGGGCCTGTCGGTGTGGCCGGCCCAGGCACTCACCGCGCCGGCGCCCTCTTCGCCGGCACTGGTGGACGACGGCGGCCTGTTCGGGCAGGCCCTGCCCCGCGACGCCGGCGGCCAGTGGCAGCGCCGTGACAGCGGCGACGATCCGGGCTGGGATTGGGAACCGACCCAGGCCCCGCTCGCCACCCTGGCGCTGACGCTTCCAGGCACCGCCGGCCCGCCCCGGGCGGTGGCCATGCCGGCGCCGGCGCCGCGCTTTCCCCGTTACCACAACAGCGCCCCACGGGCGCCCCCTCTCTAACCGGTTATCGGCCTGAGCCCGCCCGCTTCGGGCGGTTTACAACCGTTTAGAGACACCCGCTATGAACCGATTCTGGATCCGGGCCGTGACCTACGGCCTGGTGATCGTGCTGGGCCTGGGCGCCGCCCTGCCCAGCCTGTTGCCACCGGCCTGGCTGAGCGCCCTGCCGGCGGCCTATCAGTCCCACGGCCTGACCCTGGGGCTCGACCTGCAGGGCGGCTCGCACCTGCTGCTGAAAGTGGACACCGATGATCTGACGCGCGGCAAAAGCGGCCGTGAAAAAGCCGAAGTCCGCGACGACGCGGTGGCGCGCAGCCTGGAGGTAGTGCGCCGCCGCTTGAACGAAACCGGCGTGGTGGAGCCGCTGATCGTGCGCCAGGGGGATGACGGTATCGTCGTGCAACTGCCCGGCGTCACCGACCCGGAGCGCATCAAAACGCTGCTGGGACGCACCGCCAAACTCAGCTTCCACCTGCTCGCCGAACCGGGCACCCCGGCCCGCCGGCTGCCGGCCAGCGACGGCGACCGCGTTTACCCGCTTAAACCGCTGCCGTTGCTGGACGGCGGCAACCTGGAGGACGCCCGGCTCGGCTTCGAGCCGCGCACCGGCCAGCCGGTGGTGAATTTCCAGCTGGACGACGAGGGCGCCCGAAAATTCGCCGAGATCACCACCCACCATGTGGGCGACCCGTTCGCCGTGGTGCTGGACGGCAAGGTGATCACCGCGCCGGTGATCCGCTCGCCGATCACCGCCGGGCGCGGCCAGATCAGCGGCGGCTTCGACGCCCGCGAGGCCGGCGACCTGGCCCTGCTGCTGCGCGCCGGCGCTTTGCCGGCGCCGCTCGAAGTGGTCGAGCAACGCACCGTGGGGCCGGATCTGGGCGGCGACCAGATTCGCATGGGGGTGGCCACCGGCCTGATCGGCGCCGCCCTGGTGCTGGCGTTCATGGTGCTCGCCTACCGGCGCTGGGGGCTGATCGCCAACACCGCCCTGGTGATCAACCTGGGCCTGGTGATCGGTTTGCTGGCGTCGCTGGGCGCCACCCTGACGCTGCCAGGCATTGCCGGGCTGATTCTCAGCGTCGGCATGGCGGTGGACGCCAACATCCTGATCAACGAACGCATCCGTGAAGAGGCCCGTCGCGGCCGCAGCGGCCAAGGCGCATTGCGCGCCGGCTTCCAGCGCGCCTACGCCACCATTCTGGATTCCAACATCACCACCCTGATCGCCGTGGGCCTGCTGTTCCAGTTCGGTGCCGGCCCGGTGCGCGGCTTCGCCGTGACCATGGCGGTGGGCCTGGTGGTGTCGCTGTTCACCTCGATCTCGGTGACCCGCCTGCTGATGGAGTGGCGGCTGCGCGGCCGGACCCGGGGCACGCTCACCCTGCCCGGCCCGGACTGGCTGGGCGCGGAGCGCCGGCGCCGGCCGATCCGCTTCATGGCGGTGCGCGGCCGGGGCATCGTCCTGTCCCTGGTGTTGTCGGTGGCGTCCCTGGGCGCCCTCGCCTGGCCCGGGCTCAACACCGGCATCGACTTCCAGGGCGGCGTGGCCATGGAGGTGCACACGCCGGCCACCATCGACACCCTGCGCGGCGGGCTGGCCGCCTCGGGTTTGGAAGGCAGCCTGCAGCGCTTCGGTGACGACGGCCAGTATCTGCTGCGCCTGCCCGCCGGCGCCGACAGCGACGCCCGCATCGAGGCCGCCAAGGCGGCGCTCAGCGCGGTGTCGCCGGAGGCCGGCTTCCCGCGCCTGGACGTGGTCGGCCCCAGCGTCAGCGGCGGCTTTGTGGAGACCAGTATTCTCGCCGTGCTGCTGGCCGGCGCCGGCATGCTGGTGTATCTGCGTCTGCGCTTCGCGCCGCACTTCGCCTGGGCGGCCTTGATCACCCTGGGGCTGGACCTGAGCAAGACGCTGGGCTTTTTGGTGCTCACCGGCCTGGAGTTCAACCTCACCACGGTGGCGGCGCTGCTGACGCTGATCGGCTATTCGGTGAATGACAAGGTGGTGGTGTTCGACCGCATGCGCGAGAACCGGGCGCTGGACCCGGAGCGGCCGCTGGAAGAGATCATCGACCTGAGCCTGACCCAGACCCTGCGGCGCACGCTGTTTACGTCGCTGACCACCTTCCTGGCCATTCTGCCCATGGGGCTGGCCGGTGGCCCGGCGGTGACCAGCTTCGCCCTGCCGGTGCTGTTCGGGATCGTGGTGGGGACCAGTTCGTCGATGTTCATCGCCGCGCCGATGGCGATGTTTTTAGAGCGGTGGTTCTCTCCAGAGGGGCCCGCTGCTCGTGAACCCGCCTCTCTGGAGAGTGAGAGCGGTTATTTATGACTCTTGAGGAGGGCTTCGACCTTGTCGATGTACTTCTGCATGGCGTCGTCGGCGCTCATGCCTTTGAGCTTGGCCCAGGCGTCGTACTTGGCCCGGCCCACCATATCCAGCATGCCGGGGCGCTTGCCGGACACGTCGCCGGCGCTGCCCTGCTTGTAGTGGGCGTAGAGGAACAGAAGGTCGTCGTTATCCGGCTTTTTGGACAGCGTTTTAACGTCCTTCTGGGCCTGTTCAAACTGGGCTTTATCGGCCATTATTCTCACCTGTTAGTTGGCTATTGATTCTTAGGGAGCCGCTCAAGGGCTCCACGGGCCGCGATCCGTCGGGGGGCGACGCGGCCCGGCTGTTTTACTTTGAACAACAGCGCGGGACAGCGCAACAATAAAGGGGACCCCGATGACGAGTTCCACCACTTCCAAGTCCGCGCCACAGTTGGACGCCCGCCAGGAGCGGGATCTCAAGCAGGCGGTCCAGACCCTGTGGGTGCGCTTTCCCGGTTCCCTGGAAGACCGCTACCGCGACTACGCCGAGCGCCGCGCGGCCAAGCTGATCCAGCGCTCGCTGTATATTCTGATCGTCCTGTTCCTGATCGTATCGGTGCCGGTGTCGTTGCTGTCGGACGAGCACAACCGGGATCTGTGGATGGCCTACGGCGTCTACCCGATCGCGATTTCCCTGGCGCTGCTGTTCGTGGCGGTGAAGGTGGACGCGCTGGCGGACTGGGTGACCACCCTGATCGGGCTGGCGTTGATGACCTCCCTGGCCGGCACGCTGCTGGGGGCGCTGCATCTGGCCGGCACCTTCCTCGGCCAGGTGGCCGCCTTCGAAACCATCTATGTGCTGATCATCGGCTTTTCGATTCTGCGCCTGCCGCCCACGCGCACGCTGTTCTGGTGCCTGGGCTCGCTGGTGGTGGCCCTGGCCGTGGCGCTGCTGCAACGCTGGGACGTGGACCCGGTATCGCTGATGCTGTTCTACGGCTTTCCGCTGGTGGTGTGCGCGCTTAACGGCTACATGCTGGACGCCAGCGCGCGCGGCTCCTACGCCAACAATCTGCTGCTCGGCCGCGAGTCGGCACGGCTGCGCCAGTGGCGCGACAACGCCGACCGGGAAGCGCTGCGGCAACGCACGCTGAATGAATTCATGGCGCACATCGCCGGCAACCCCCGGGTGGAAGTGCTGATGGATCAGGCTCTGACCTTCATGCTGGATCACACCCAGGCCATCGCGGGGGCCGCCTATCGGCTGGACGACGACCGCTTCCGCCAGGAGGCGGCGCGGGGCCTCAACCGGGAGGCCCTGGAGCGCGACGACGTGCCCGTGGACGGTCTGCTCGGCGGCGCTCTGGAGCGCGGCCCCGGGGTCACCGTGCGGCACAATGTGCCGGCCGGCTACCTGGATCTGGAGATCGCCCACGGCGCGGTGCGGCCCGGCGAGCTGCTGTTTCTGCCGATCTGGCAGGGCGACCAGGCGCTGGGCGTGATCGAGCTGGCGGCGCTGGAACCGTTCGACGACCACACCCGCACGCTGCTGGAATCGCTGGCGTCACCGCTGGCCTACGCGCTGATGGCGGCCGTCGGCCGTGAGGAGTATATCCGCCGCCACCGGCAGGAAGCCGGCTAGGCCAGCGGGTTACTGACGGCGCCGGCGGAGCGGCCCGGACAACCGCTCCGGGTGGGCCGGCCGGACGTCGTCGAGCATGGCGTAGATGGCGTCCATGTCCGCCTGCTGATCGCCGCTCGGCCAGAACGCATCGAGGATACGGGCCTGCTTGCGCCGGTAGCAGAAGGTCACCACGATGATCGGCAATTCCAGGTCCACGGCGATCCGGTGAAAGCCGGTTTTCCACTGCTCCGCCCCGGTGCGGGTGCCCTCCGGCGTGATGCCCAGCCAGAACGGCTGGCCGCCGGTCATCAGATTCTTGGTGTCTTCCACCAGACCCCGTGAGCGGGCGCGGTCCACCGGGATCCCGCCCAGCGCCCGCAGCAGCCAGCCCGCCGGCCCCCGGAACAGGGTGTGCTTGGCCATGAACCGAATATCCAGCCGCAGCCCCTGGATCGCGCTGACGCCCACCAGACCGTCGTAATTGGAGGTGTGCGGCGCGGCGATCATCACCGCCCGGGGCACGTTCGGCAGCTCGCCCACCACCTTCCAGCCGATCAGGCGCAACACCGCGCGGCCCAGCGCCGCCACCAGCCAGTGGCCACGGCGCGGCACCGACGCGCCGATGGCGTCCGGGGTCAGCGGCCGCAAATCGGTACTCATTAGCCGAACACCACCACGGTCTGGCGGCTCAGCGCCACCGGCCGGCCCCGGTCGTCCCACACGGTGGCCTGGCACTGGCCGTAGCCGTCGGCGAACGAGTCGGTGATCACCTGGTACTGCCAGAAATCCACCGGCTCCAGCTCACGGGGGTCTTCCAGCAATTCCATGGTCCAGGTCAGCGAGCTGGCCGGGGCCGGCTTGCTGAGCATCGGCAGCACGCCGGCGGGCCAGGTGTCCACCAGGCACGCCAGGGTGGCCGCGTCCTGGGTCTGGCCGGGCTCGTCGAAACGCATATAGCCGTGGAAATCCGGCTCCTTGGCGCCGGAGAAGATCATATTGCCGCCGGCAATGCGCATGTCGAAAAAGCGCAGAAAGGTGGGCGACCGGCCCTCCATGTAGGGCAACTTGAAGCAGTCCTGCGGCGCCTTCCAGCGCGGCGCTTCCGGGCCCGGCACGCGGATGCTGGACTCGCGGCCGTGGCCCAGGCTGCCCAGCAGCGTAGCCACCACCTGACCCTCCTGGCGGGCCATCACCTGCACCTGGGTGACCGATTTGCCGGCGCGCAGCGTGGTCGCTTCCAGGTCCACCGGCCCCGGCACCATGGGCGCCACGAACGAGATGGTGAAGCTGCGCAACGGCGGCGCGTCGGCGCCCAGATGGGCGTCCATATGACGAATCAGAATGGCGCCCACCAGGCCACCGAACGTGGCTCTGCCCTGCCCCCAGCCCTCGGGAACCGTCATCCGGTTCCCGGCGGCGGCATCAATAATGGAATCAAATTTCATAATGCGCTCCCACCGAAAGCGGCTATTGATAGCAGAGCCGGGCGCCCAAGGAAAGGACCGAAACGCTCAGCCGCCTCCGCGCGCCTTGGTCCGTCCCGTGGCCGGCGCCGCCAGCGGGTCTTCCGGCCAGGGGTGTTTCGGGTAGCGGCCGCGCAGTTCCTTACGCACGTCCCGGTAACCATTACGCCAGAAGCCGGCCAGATCGGCGGTGATCGCCGCCGGTTGCCCCGCCGGGGTCAGCAATTCGGCGGTCAGCGGCAGGCGCCCCTCGGCCAGCGCCGGCAGGCTTTCCATGCCGAAACACTCCTGCAGCTTCACCGCCAGACGGGGCCCGCCCTCGGCCTCGTAATTGATGGTCACCGCCCGCCCGGACGCCACGGTAACCCGCTCCGGCAACCGCCGTGTCAGCTCGCCGGCCTGGCCCGGCCCCAGCCGCAGCTTGAGGGCGTCGAGCAAGGGCAGGCTTTTCAGATCGCGCAGGGCGCGGCGGCCGGCCAGGAACGGCAGCAGCCAGGTCTCCAGGTCGGCCAGCAGGGTGTCGTCGTCCATGGCCGGCCAGTGTTCCGGCTCAAGCCGGTGCAGCCAGGCCGCCCGCGCCCGCCACTGGCGGGTGGCCTCGGTCCAGGGCAGCACCCGCAGGCCCTGCTGGCGTACGCCGTCCAGCAGCCCCTGTTCCACCTGCGCCGGCGAGGGCGACGGCAGCGGCTGGCTCTCCACGGTAATGGCGCCCACTCCGTAGCGGCGCTCCGCCCGCACCTTCTGCAATTTGTCGTCCCAGGCCACCTGGTCCCGCCACTCGGCGTGCCGGGCCAGCAGCGCCGGCACCTCCGGCGGCCCCAGTGCCCAGGCCAGCCGGATCACGGCATCGCGGGGCCGGCCGTCGGTGTCCAGCACCACCAGCCATTCCCGCCCGGCCAGGGGCGAGCCCGGCGGCAGCCGGGCACCGCTGCCGTCGGCCAGCAGGTAACGGTCTTCCTCACCGTCTCGGCGCCGTGCGATCCGATCGGGGAAGGTGTCGGCGAGCAGCGGGCCCAGCGCGCCGTCCGGCGCCGAACCGTCCTTACGGTCGCCGTTCAGCCGGGCCAACGCCCGCTGAAGCAGCGGCCAGTCGCCGGGGCGCGCGGTGAAACGGCGCAGCCGCTCGGCCAGGTCCACCTGGCGGTCCAGGCCCGGCATCCGCTCGCTGAGCAGCACCGCCACCCGGGCGGCGCTGGCGGCCAGGCCCGCGTCGCGGCCGCGCACCACCAGCGCGGCCAGCTCCGGCGCCAGCGGCAAATCATTAAGGCGCCGCCCCAGGTCGGTGATCGCGTCCTGCCCGTCCAGGGCGCCGAGCGCACGCAGCCGCTGCACCGCCGCCCGCCACGGCCCCGCCGGCGGCGGGTCCAGCCAGAACAGTTGATCGGGGTCGCGGCACCCCCAGCGCGTCAGATCCAGCACCAGGCTTTCCAGTCCGGTCTGGTGGATCTCCGGCTCGATATGCCGGGCCAGCACCTCTTCCCGCGCCCACAGCCGCACGCAGCGGCCCGGGCCCAGCCGGCCGGCGCGGCCGGCGCGCTGGTCGGCGTTGGCCTGGCTGATACGGCGCGTCACCAGACGGCTGCGGTGGCGGCGCGGGTCATAGCTGGGGCGCCGCTCCAGACCGCTGTCCACCACCACGGTGACGCCTTCGATGGTGACACTGGTCTCCGCCACATTGGTGGCCAGCACCACCCTCGGCCCGGACGGCGCTTCCAGCACCGCCGCCTGGGCGTCGCCGGCCAGGCGCCCGTGCAGCACCTGCACCGGCATCGACACCGACAACCGCTCGCGCAGCCGCTCGATCTCGCCCACCCCGGGCAGGAACACCAGCACCGTGCCCTCCCCGGCCAGCGCCTCCACCTGGCGGGCGCAGTGATCCCAGACATCCTGATCGCGGCCCGGCGGCGCATGGCTCACCTCCACCGGGAACACCCGCCCCTCGCTGCGCACCGTGGGCAGGGCCAACCCTTCGGCCAGCGGGCCCACGTCCAGCGTCGCCGACATCACCAGCAAACGCAGGTCCTCGCGCAGCGCCTGACGGACCTCCTGCACCAGGGCCAGACCCAGGTCGGCCTGCAGGGAGCGTTCGTGGAATTCGTCGAACAGCACCGCCGCGTAACCCTCCAGCGCCGGGTCGTTACTCAGCATCCGGGTGAGCACGCCCTCGGTGACCACCTCGATGCGCGTCGCCGCGCTCACCCGGGTGTCCAGCCGGGTGCGGTAGCCCACGGTGTGCCCCACCGGTTCACCGAGCTGCCGCGCCATGAACCCGGCCACCGCCCGCGCCGCCACCCGGCGCGGCTCCAGCACCAGAATACGGTCGTCGCCGCGCCAGGGCGCGTCCAGCAGCGCCAGCGGCACGCGGGTGGACTTGCCGGCGCCGGGCGGCGCCTCCAGCACGGCGCCGCCCTGCTCTTCCAGACAACGGCACAGCTCCGGCAGCGCGGCGTCCACCGGCAGAGAAAAATATCGGGGGTCAGTCATGGCGACATCTTATCGGAAATGGCGTTCCGGGCGGGGGGTTTCTCCAGCTGGGGGCGCGGGTCTGTGTTCTGCCCTTCCGGGAACTGAAGTGGTCAAGTGATCTTGGACAGTTTCTTAGGTTCTGATCACGCGACCGCTTTTTCCCTTGCCCCGGGCGTTTGGTATTGGTTGGTGCTGTGAGGGCGGACGTGGTTGTAGTACTGGTTGACG
>Ga0206123_10000607_pt1 | contig 35276 bp, 30 predicted proteins | sample Helgoland_Spring_2_FD_160086 | JGI IMG/M metagenome (GOLD analysis project Ga0206123, IMG submission 160086) | Pelagic subsurface seawater microbial communities from Kabeltonne, Helgoland, North Sea - Helgoland_Spring_Bloom_20160316_1 | ecosystem: Environmental > Aquatic > Marine > Epipelagic ...
CCATGGTGCGGTCAATCAAACTCTGCAATGAGTCGTGATCCAGATACATGTGAATCTGGTTGCCATTAATGTCAGCACGAACAACTCGTGCAGTCGCTTGTTGGGCTATGGCCGTTGTAGAACCACAAAACAAAGCGAAAATTAAGACACAAAAAGCGGCTAGAAATGAGAAAGAGTTCTTCATCAGTGATAGTTTGAGAGCCTAAATATAATCATTTAACTAATAAATAACTATTTCCATCGAAAATAATTGACCTGTAGTTTTCAACATTTTACGAAATACATTTACCGAATGCTTCAGAAAAGCAGGTTAAGATCGAACCGACCCTATTGCAAAACATTAGAAATAAAAAAATCCGAAAAGCAAATCAATGACAGACAAATCGCACGGACGCCCCTTCCGCGACTTTTAGCACCCATTCACCTTGAGGCAAATAGAGACCAACAAATGGTCCTTTTCCAGAACAAAAGAGAGCGCCTGACGCAGAATAAATCAACCATGTTTGCTGACTGCCGATTCCAGAACTGGAAATGTTTCCTTTGGAAGGGTTGGGGTATACATGGAGCCTCATAGCACCAATTCGTTCATCATTCACTCCGGTTCCAGCTTGACATGCCAAGGCACACGATTCCATTGACTGGAATGAGTACACGCTGAAGTCCTGGCCATTGACTTCCCATCCACATCCCGAGAGATAATGGCACGTTCCATTGATCAATGCTATACCCATCGCCATTTCGCAGGCACCAAAATCAACTTCACCAAGGTCAATGCAATCGCCCTTTGTTCCGGTGCACTCACCTTCAACAAAGGAGGTTACACCACCGAAAAAAGTAGCAACACAATCGTTGGAATAGGTAACACCATCGCAACCGCATACGGGTTCCCAAATTGTAGGACAAAGGACATCAAGATCGATTAGGGTGGTGTCAACACATGATTGTGCTGTGGATTCAACACAAACGAATAAAAGAGATGGAACAAAGAAGATGAGAGCAAAGATTCGCATGGTTCCTGGAATTAAATTGGATTTTCGGGATTCAAAGAAGCCCTGTGAATTAGTACGGCTCCAACGGCACCTCCTATGGGCCCAAAAATTAAGCCCAGTGGAAACGCTAGAAAAGGAATGGTCATGAACAAATAAAGCGGAAACCCCAGTCCCATTGGAGCAGCGCCGAGAGCGCGAGAGGACCGGAGTCCCTCCCGACTTCCCATACCGCGTCGCTCCCAAATGCAATCGAACATCGCCGCACCGTAGAACCACGATTCCAAAGCCACGAACGACAGCGGTGATAAAACAGCTACCAGCGGTGCAAGAAAAGGGATAAAGAGTGCGACTAGAAAGCTTCCAATGCCGAGAATCCCGCCCAAGGAAACTTCGACCAAAAACAGCAGCGTTGCAGATTTGACACCGCGAATCGCACCCTTGAAGAATAATCCCCAGCTCCACGAAGGTTCTGAATCTGCATCTCTCACCGCTGACGCACGCTCGGACAACATTGCAATCAATGGACCCAAAACTGCCAAAACAAAAAACTTGGTGACCTTCATGTTTAGAAGCAATGCCAAAGCTGCGAAAAGAATCTGCAACACTGGATCCAACCCCTGGGCAATTATCAGCTTCAGGAGCCTTGTACCCCTCGACCAAAAAGAACCGTCGGAAGTCATTGCTGAGGACTGCCAAATTTCAAGAAAAGACGACTCGAGGGTGGCTTCTCGCAACAGGGCCAAAGAATACCACCAAGCGAACGCCATACCGCCCCATGCAACCACAGCGGTAATGGCAAATAAGAAGACCCACGACTTCATACCATGCTGTTGCATGAATCGGAAACTCATCCAAAATGCTCGCCAGCCCTCCAAAAAAGATGGTTTACCCCGCATGATGTCAAAGCTACGTTGTTGGCATCAAATTACTCCAGCCGCTCCAACCGAGCTTCCATTGAAGAAATTGCATCATGCGAATTCATTTCATTGCCATCGGAGGAAGTGCGATGCACAATCTCGCATTGGCTCTTGCCGATGCGGGTCATCAAGTCAGTGGTTCCGACGATCAAATTTTAGAGCCTTCAAAAAGCAGATTGCAGCAGGCCGGGTTGCTTCCCCAAAGAGAAGGCTGGGACCCCGGGACCATCACCCCTCAATTGGATTGTGTGATTCTGGGAATGCATGCTCGTCCAGACAATCCGGAGTTGACACGCGCCCAAGAATTAGGAGTGACCATCCAGTCATACCCTGAATTCCTCTTCAATTCAACAAAAAACGATCACCGCATCGTTATCGGAGGTTCACACGGAAAAACAACCATCACTTCCATGCTCTTGCATGCTTTTAAATGGAACAAAAAACCGGTGAATTTCATGGTCGGCGCTCAACTTGATGGTTTTGACCGCATGGTTCAATTGGACCCTAAGGTGCAAACGGCTGTCTTTGAAGGCGACGAATACCTCAGCTCTCCCCTTGATCGACGCCCGAAATTTTTCTGGTACCAAGCACATTGCACCTTGCTCTCCGGAATTGCTTGGGACCACATCAATGTTTTCCCCACGGAAGAAAATTACATTGAACAATTCGATACCTACCTGAAAACCTTGGCTCCAAATGCAACTTTAGTATGGTGCGAAGATGATGAACACCTCGTGAAAGTCGTCCGACGAACCAATCGGAAGGACCTCAAGCTCATCCCGTATCGCACGCCTGAGGCTACCCTCAAACCAGACGGAAGCAGCCAGGTGCACTGGAGCGATGGCAAGCGATCTCAAACACCACTCATTGGTACCCACAATTTGCAAAATCTGGCCGGAGCTCGTGCCTTGGCCGAAAGCGCTGGAATTGCGGCATCCGATTTCGATGCTGCCATGATGAGCTTCACGGGAGCTTCAAGGCGACTCGAATTATTGAAAGAAACCGAAAATTTCACTGCTTTTCGGGATTTTGCTCATGCACCATCGAAACTGCGAGCCACCACCAATGGCGTCAAAGATGCCTTTCCAAAACGTCACCTGACGGCTGTTTTTGAATTGCATACTTTTTCAAGCCTGAACAAGGAGTTCCTGCCCACGTATCGATCTGCACTGGCTCGGGCAGACACGCAAGTGGTTTATTATGACCCAGAAGTGCTCAAGCATAAAAACATGCCCGAATTAAGCGCTTCCTTCATCGCACAATGCTTCGGCCATTCGGAGCAGCTTGTTATCATTGACTCCAAAACAGAACTACAAGCTTTTCTCAATGACCAATATGCAGAAAACCGCGTCTTGCTCTTGATGAGCTCTGGATGGTTTAGCAAAGTGACTCCGGACTGGCTCGATTGAAAGCACCACTGCAAAGAGCAACCGCAAATGAAGCCGTCAACCCAACCCCACGTCCAGTGACATCATGACCAGAAAACCACCGATGAATCCCAACGTTGCGAAGTCGGTATACCTGTCCCGCTGGGTTTCTGGAATAACCTCTTCCACCACCACATAAATCATCGCACCGGCGGCAAATGCCAGGGCATAGGGAAGAATCACCTGCATCTGCATCACGGCGATGGCACCAATGGCCGCAGCTATAGGTTCGACAACTGCTGACAATTGACCGAACCAAACGGATCGCAATGGACTAACTCCCTGACGACGCAAAGGCATACTCACCGCGAGCCCTTCAGGAAAATTTTGAATCCCAATGCCAATGGCCAAGGCCACGGCTGCTCCGACAGAAGCTCCATCCAATCCGAGCGCTGCCGCACCAAAAAGGACACCCACCGCTAATCCCTCTGGAATGTTGTGCAGGGTAATGGCCAGCACCAGGAGTGTTGATCGGTGCCAATCCGTTCGCGGCCCCTCGGCCTCGTCTTGCCGAAAGTTGATGTGCAAGTGCGGCGTGAACTTGTCCAAACCAAAAATAAACAACGCCCCCAATCCAAAGCCAATAGAAGCTGGAACGACTTTGGCAAATCCTTCACCCCCCGACATTTCAATAGCAGGAGAAAGCAACGACCAAAAACTTGCTGCCACCATCACACCTCCCGTGAATCCCAGCATGCTATCAAACCATTTCCGATGCATGTCCTTGAAGAACAAGACCAGTGATGCTCCCGCAGCCGTCATGAACCAGGTGAAAAAAGTTGCCAAAAGCGCCGCTTCGAGTGCGCCCAATTCGGACATAAATACGACCAGCTCATTCATGACTCTTGGTTTTCATTGCCGCGATTGGTCGGGATAGCTTCCACCAACAATTGACCCGCTACTTCCCTCGAGACTCGAATCGGAATTCCCTGATCGTCCTTCCACTCCCAACTTCCATCAAATGGAAAAAAATCCATGACTTCAAAATGCTTTCCCAATTGGATTTTAAGTGCATCCAGGTGACGTAAAAAATCGGAGGCACTGTTGGATACACCACGCACAGTAAACTTTTGATTACGTGTTAATGCATCGGCTGAAAACACCCGCTCATTCCCTTTCCAATCTCCATTGGAATCCGGAATGGGATCCCCATGCGGATCGGTGGAAGGGCAGCCCAGGAAGGCATCCAAACGGTTGGTGAAATCGACATCGCCGATGTGCTCGAGTTCTTCCGCCCACTGGTGCACAGCATCCCATTTGAATTGAAGCTTTTCAACCAAAAAAACCTCCCACAACCGGTGCTTTCGAATGGTGGAGATGGCAATCTGCCTTCCTTTTGCCGTCAATTTTGCACCTTGGTACGCCGTGTACTCGACCCAATCCAATTCTGTCAATTTATGGAGCATTCCCGTGACTGCAGCTGGTGTCGCGGCGAGTTTTTCCGCAATGGCTTGGTTGGAGGCAATGCCATGCTCATGCTGCAATTTGAATATTGCTTTGAGGTAATTTTCTTGGCTAATGGAACCGGATCTTTTCATTGGAGCAAAAATAAATATTTAACCTCGCCTAAACAACTACTGGCTACGAATTGAATTGAAGCAATGTTCGCTGACCATTGTTGATGTATTTTGCCCCATCAATCACACCTATACATCCCATGCGTTTTAAGCCATCTACGAAATCAATCATCGGGCTGATTGGCTTTGCCAGCCTTGCATATGCAATCTGGCGGTTCAATGAGCTGGTCGGTTATCTGCTTATTTCAGTGGCATTGAGTTTCATAGGAAGACCATTGGTACTCCTTCTCCAGCGAATCAAATTACGCGGCAAACAATTACCATCTTCCATCGGTGCAGCCATGGCCCTCGCCTTCATGGTCGGTCTTTCCATCGGTTTAACCCAATTATTCGCCCCCCTTTTCGCGGAACAAGCCCAGGCGGTGCAAGGAATGAATGAGCTCGGAATGGAACGCGTAGCAGACGAAACGCTATCTTGGATTGACCAGAATTTGAGTTGGCTAAACTTAAGTGGAAACGATCAGCCCAACAGCCTTTTCTTATTGGAACAAATTCAGGGCTTTGTGAAGCTCGAGGGGATTGGAAGTTTTTTCGGAGCCTTGTTGCAGAGCGTGGGGAATGGATTTATAGCCGTGTTTTCCATTTTATTCATGACCTTTTTCTTCCTCAAGGATGGCGCGCTCTTTCGAAACATGATTGAGGCCGTGACCCCGGACGAACTCCTCCCCAAAACCAATTCCATCATGGACCGAACAAGTGCATTGCTCACGCGGTACTTTGGCGGTCTAGTCGTCCAAGTTGCCATCATCACTACAATTGTTTCGCTGGGCCTGAGCATCATCGGCGCACCGAATGCTTTTCTGATTGGATTTATGGCAGGCATCTTCAATCTCGTCCCTTACATCGGCCCCATGGCAGGAACGTGCCTTGGCTTGCTTTTAATTGCCACCTCATCCCTGTCCGTTCCTTCTGAAATGACGGGGATATTTCTAGGGAGTTTGGGGGTATTTGCCATCGCACAATTGGTGGATAATTTTTTTACGCAGCCAGTCATTTTTGCCAACCGAGTGCATGCACATCCGCTCGAAATCTTCATTGTGATCAGCATCGCTGGAAACCTAGCCGGTGCGGCAGGTATGGTTTTGGCCATTCCGGCCTACACCTTGTTTCGAATCGTAGGCCAAGAATTATTCAGTGGTTTCAAGGTCATTGATGAATTGACCAAAAACCTCGAAGGATAAAGAAGAAATAAGCCGCAGAAATCCTGTGGAGCGTTCGCCCCTCGCGGCGCTTGCTTAAAGTTCTTGAAAAGATGTTCACAACGGGTCGTCCCAGTGACGTTTGGAGCTAACTTTGAATCCCGTATCCATTATTTAGTTACGGGCATGTTTCCTACTCCTACCGATTCCCCAGCAACCGCTGCAACCTCTGTCCATTCGGAGACCATTAGAAACAGCCGTTACATTTTTGTGACGGGAGGTGTGAGTTCGAGCTTAGGAAAAGGCATCGTCAGTGCATCTCTTGCGAAACTGCTACAAGCACGCGGTTATTCGGTGACCATTCAGAAACTAGATCCTTACATCAATGTAGACCCTGGTACGCTGAATCCTTATGAGCATGGCGAGTGTTTTGTTACCGTCGATGGAGCAGAAACAGACCTCGACTTGGGACACTATGAGCGCTTCCTGAACGTGCGCACTTCCCAGGCCAACAACATCACCACAGGCCGCATTTACCAATCTGTCATCGACAAGGAAAGGCGCGGTGAATACCTTGGGCGGACCGTGCAAATCATTCCGCACATTACCGATGAAATCAAACGAAGTGTGCAGATTCTGGGCGCCGAGTCCAACTATGACTTTGTAATCACTGAAATTGGCGGCACGGTGGGTGATATCGAGTCCCTTCCTTACATTGAAGCGGTGCGGCAAATGAAATGGGAATGTCCCGAAGAGACATTGGTAGTGCATTTGACGCTCATCCCTTACCTCGCTGCGGCAGGCGAGCTCAAAACCAAGCCAACCCAGCACTCGGTCAAACAATTGCTCGAGTTTGGGGTACAGCCCGACATTCTAGTCTGCCGCACCGAGCATTCGTTGACGGAAGCCATCCGCAGCAAGGTGGCCCGATTCTGCAATGTCGCATCAAATGCAGTCATCGAGAGCATAGATGCAGAAACCATCTATGATGTGCCGCTGTTGATGCAATCCGAAAAATTTGATGAAGTTGTGCTTCAAAAGCTAGGAATGTCCTTCGAAGACACCCAGCCTGACTTGACGACTTGGAAGCAATTTCTCCATCACCATAAGAACCCAAAATCCACCGTTAAGATTGGATTGATCGGTAAATATGTCGAGTTGAAAGACAGCTACAAATCCATCGCTGAATCGCTTATTCATGCCGGTGCCAAGCTGGAAGCCAGGGTTGAAATTGAATGGATTCACAGCGAATCAATAATGGCCAAAAACGCCCATGAAACCCTGCAGGGATTGGACGGAATACTGGTGGCTCCTGGTTTTGGTTCTAGGGGCATTGACGGGAAGATTGAAACGATCACCCATGCGCGCGAACAAAACATCCCATTCTTTGGAATATGCCTTGGCATGCAATGCGCCGTCATTGAATTTGCGCGCAATGTGCTTCATTTGGAAGATGCACATTCGACGGAGATCAAGGAATACACCAAGCATCCCGTTATCGACCTGATGGCGGAACAAAAAAGCATTCAAAACATGGGTGGAACGATGCGCCTCGGAGCCTACCCATGCGAACTGACGCCGGGTACCAAGGCGCTCGAGGCATATGGGATAACGCCCATCGAAGAAAGACACCGTCACCGTTACGAATTCAACGATGCGTACCTCGAACAATTTGAATTACACGGCATGATCGCTTCGGGTAGAAATCCAAACTCCGGATTGGTCGAAATGATTGAAATCCCGGAGCATCCTTGGTTTGTCGCGTCGCAATTCCACCCGGAATATGCGAGTACAGTCGAAGCGCCTCACCCCCTCTTCATCTCGTTTGTCGCAGCATCGATCAAAAACCGAACGACCACTCGCAGCCCTAAGACAGAGCATGCGAAGAAAAACCCTAATTGACCTCAGCGCTTAATCTGCCCGCTTGACGGTTTGGTCTTGTTCCACTCTCTCGGACTTATAGAAGACAACAAGAATCCCAGAAATAAGATGGCGACCACACCTTGTTGCAACTCAAAAAGACTTTCCACCGTTCCGTTCAAGATTACTGCAGCTGTCCATATGGCCAATTGCCATCTACCGACTTGAACGGCCTTCCATCCCAGCAGCACAAACCCAAGAAACAGTCCGGTCATCGCCAACCATCCGAGCCGGACGCCGATTTGCAACCAAACGCTGTGCGGATTCATGTTTTTATTTTTGGCGTACCGAGAACCATCGCGTTCGTAAATAATGGCCAAAGAAGAAGCAACATCGCCAGTTCCGACTCCAAAGGGATGATGCGAAAGAAGCTCCATAGATGCCTTCCATGCTTGCATGCGTCCTCCCGTCGAACCGGTCTTGAGTTCAGGAATTGTTGCTGAGGAATTTAACGCTGGAGAGGTTGCTTTCGCGTCAGAAACACCCTGCTCGCGACTTCCTAAATAGTGCTGAAATTCCTGCATTCGTCCACCGTCCGCCCAAGCCGCTCCCAGCAACAACAAAACTCCAGAAGCCATCAGCAGTCGTGCATCTTTGACAGCAGACTTGAAGCGGCGAATAATTTCAATGGCCATGACCAACAATCCAACACCCCATCCCGCTTTCGAAGCCAACAAACCAATGGCCAATCCACCGACTACCATCAAGCCCCTTCCTTTGCGATCAGAGCGGGAACTCAACACGATACCCGTCGTCAGATAGAGCGCGATGTACGAAGGATGAAAAGGCCCCGCAAAACCATCGTAACGCAAGAGCGCAATGTCCTGCCACCAAAAAGCTTGAAAAAATCGCCAAGCCAAAAACGCCAACAACCCCCATTGAAATGACTGCACTGCACGGTTTTTCCAATGCTCATCCAACATGGCATTCGATTGCCAAAATAAAAGGGGCAGCAAGAAAAAACTAAATTTCACCTCCAGTGCAAACCAACCTTCCGCGGCGTTTTCCGTCCAAAGCATGCCCAAACACATCGCACAATAGCATGCCATGGACCCTACTGCGAGCCATTTCACAAAAGGGTCCAATGCCCGTCGTTCGAAGGACTTCTTGTTGCTGAATGAAATGGAAAGGATATGGATTGCGGCCACAATACTCCAAACCGCAAGTGTAATTGCACTGAGCCGCGGATGAACCGGCAGACAAAATGCCGTCAACGCTGGCATCCAACCCAACAATTGAGTGGAGGACGGAATCATCGCGTAAGTTTTACAGCATGTTCCCGCGGATTGGAGCGCAGGATTAAAAAACGGAAAATCCCCCGCCAATATCCCCATCCGTAACCAAAATGGATCATCGCATACGCCCGCAATATACCCAGCACATCCCGCATTGATTCCGACACAGAAATAGCAGAGCCCAATCCTGCGATCAGCCACAAAAGTCCAGCGCTCACAAAAATTGATGCGCCAAAGCCATCCCACATTTGATTCCAAAAACCAGCTAACTCCAGGGTCCAGCAAAGACCTGACACCCCGAGCAGTGCAATAAAAATTGCTGGAATGGTTTGACGCCAAGTCGTTATCGTACTGTGTTTCCTATTGACAAAAACCTTCCAATAGCCGTATTGGTGGTACTGTTTGAGCAACTTGTCGTAGGTGGAACGAACATGGTAACTGCTGCGAATTCTCGGGTCAAACCAAATGCGCCAGCCGGAATGCAGCAACCGATAATTCAATTCATCATCTTGATTGCGCACCAACGCCTCATCGAACCATCCAATCTCATCCAGCACCTCCTTTCGATAAGCGCCAAATGCCACGGTATCCACATGACCAGCAATGCCTCCGGTTCGGAATCGTGCATCGCCCACGCCAAACAACGTACTCATTGCCGCGCCAATTTGCCGCGAACGATCCGAACCGTGCACTTGCTCTACCACACCGCCAACGCAGCCCGACTCGGGGTGCGCGCGCAATAACTCCGCATTGCGCAAGAGAAAATCTGAATCAACTTGAGCATGCGCACCCAAGATGATAATGGTTTCGCCTTTTGATGCTTCAATGCCAGCGTTCAAAGCCTGAGGTGTGGTCCGCTTTGGATTGTCCACCCATCGGAATTGATCATGTTCCTGTTGCCAAAAATCCAGCCGTTCTCGAGTGCCGTCATCGCTTCGGCCATCGGCTATGATCACCTCCCAATCTTCGCCGGGATCGACTTGGTCCAATAAACTTTGAAGCGTCGAATCAATGTATCGCGATTCGTTCAGGCACGGAATGACAACGGAAATCATGCGCTTGTTTTAAGAATGAAGTCGTTCCAATTGTGCAACATGGTGTGCAATGTGTGCGGCATTAAAAGCGAGGGTGTCGGAAAGGGAGAGGTACCCTGCAAGTGGGTGTTTGAAGAGCTTCACGGTCCACCAATGCGAATCCTGAAACAAATGGTTCAATTCACTCCATGCTGGACCATGGCTCTCCCGCCACTCGTCAAAAACCCTCGCCGGCTCAGCAGCATCTCCAGCTGGAGAAATTAATCCACCTGTCGGATCCTTCCATCGTCGGTTGGATTCCAAGAGACGCATCAACTCGATGCCTGCCCGATCCGAATCCAAATCTGTCGCAGGCAACTCACTCGGTTTCGCATGCGACTTCTTCTTCAGATAACGCCAAAGCCCCCCTTCGGAAAGCTGCAAATGCTGAATAATTTCTGTGGCTCCCCAACTTTCCGGACTCCCCCTCTTCTTGTTTTCAGGCACCGCACCCAAAGCTGACTCAAACTTTTCAACCGCTTGAGTATGCTGACTCTTCCAGAACGCTAAGCTTTCCGCTGGGCGCAGCATTTCGATATGAGGAATGCCATCCTCGAGGTAGCCTTCACCTGTGCACACAAATCCAAACCCTTCATAGAATCGGATCAAGTACTGTTGAGCTGAAATTCGGATTCCCTGTCGGGGCCAATGGCGCTGACAGATTCGAATCGCGCGTTCCATCAATGCGCGCCCCAAACCTCCTCCCCGTGCCGTACGAATCGTCACCACACGGCCAATGCTTGGTTCCGCATACGACACCCCCGGAGGAACCATCCGAGCGGTAGCCAAAGCCGACTGGCCGTGCTTCGCATCCTCTTCCATCGCAATCAAATGAATGCATTGGACATCCTTGTCATCCAAATCTGGATAGACACAATCCTGCTCGACTACGAAAACATCGGAGCGCAATCGCAATGCTGCAAACATGGCCGACGAATCCCAATCGTCCCAGTTGGTTTCAATCCAATTCACGGGGCCAATTTACAATGTGAATGGCGGTAATATTCGTCCCGGTCCGCAGTACTTTCGCATCCATGGCCGCTACGAACATTTTATCCGTTGAAAACCTGAGCAAACGCTTCGGCGAAAGGCTTTTGTTTGATGGCATCACCTTTGGACTATCACAGGGGCAAAAAACCGCGCTTGTCGCCCGCAATGGAAGCGGAAAGAGCACCCTTTTGCACTGCATTTGTGAATTGGAGCCATTCGATGAAGGACGCATCAGTGTTGGTGGAGAAGTCCGATGGTGCATTCTTCAGCAGGAACCCCCTTATCGAAAAGACGAGAGCATTCTCGACAACCTCTACTCAGGCGATCTGGATGCAGTAAAGGCATTGCATGCCTACACCCTCTCCCTGCAAAACCCAAGTGACGAAGCGGCGAGTCAATTGGCCTATGACAACATGGACCGAACCCAGGCATGGGATTTCGAGGCGCGTGGAAAGGAAATCCTTGGCAAACTCAACCTTCACGATCTCACGCGTACGATGGGCTCCTTGAGTGGAGGCGAGCGCAGAAGGGTCGCGCTGGCAAAAGTGTTGATTGAAGAACCGGATTTGTTGTTTCTCGACGAGCCGACCAACCACCTTGATTTGGACATGATCCAGTGGCTGGAGAAATACCTCGCACGCTCCAAGATGACACTATTGATGATCACCCACGATCGTTATTTCTTGGAAAATGTTTGCGACACCATTCTGGAATTGGATGCTGAATCACTCTACCGCTACAAGGGAAACTACAGCTACTACCTCGAAAAACGAGAAGAGCGCCAAGAAATCGCATTGGTCAATCGGGAACGAGCCCGAAGTTCTTTCAAACGCGAGCTCGCTTGGATGCGTTCTACCCCCTCCGCCCGCACGGGGAAATCAAAGGCGCGCATCGATCGCTTTTATGAAATTAAAAAGCAAGCCCGTATTCGACTCGAGGAAGACCCCATGAGCATCAAGTTAAATCCGCATCGGCTCGGGGGCAAAATTGTGGAGTTGCACAAAGTAAGTCAGGGATTTGGAGACCGAACCCTATTCAGCGGTGTCACGCACCATTTCAAGCGATTCGAGCGCATAGGTATCGTCGGAGCCAATGGTTCAGGAAAGTCTTCGTTGCTCGAATTGATTACCCAACAAGCCCATCCCAAAACAGGGAAGGTTGTGGTCGGAGAAACCGTCGTGTTTGGCCATTATCATCAATCCGGTGCTCAGTTTCCTGAGGGCATGCGTGTCATTGAGGCGATATATGAAATCGCAGAATTCATGCAATTGCAAGGCGGACAGAAAATCACCGCATCGCAACTTCTGGAACGCTTTCTCTTCCAACGTTCCACGCACCATCAATTGATCTCATTGCTCAGTGGCGGCGAAAAAAAGCGACTGCATTTGCTGCAAGTATTGATGGCGAATCCCAACTTTTTGATCTTGGACGAGCCGACCAATGATCTCGACATATACAGCTTGCAGGTTTTGGAAGAATTCCTTCTGGATTTCCCAGGCTGCTTAATCATCGTAAGCCATGATCGTTATTTCATGGACCGCCTGGTGGAACATATCTGGGTGCTCGGGGCTGAGCACGGCGATCCCGGAGCCATCCAAGATTTCCCGGGCAACTATTCGCAATACCGATTGGAAGTCGCCGAGCGTCAGGCCCAGCAGCGCAAATCCAAGTCCGAGCCAACTCCGAATGCCCAAAATGCTGATGCCAGTTCATCAGCCCCCAAAAACGATTATTCCAAACGACTTTCTTTCAAGGAAAAGTTTGAATTGGAGCAGCTGGAAAAAGACTTGGAATCATTGGAAAAACAGAAAGGTCTATTGACTACTGCGTTGTACGAAACACAAGAGCACGCCGAATTGCAGCGCTTGGGGGACGAACTAAAAAGCGTCACCGAACAATTGGAAACCGCGGAAAACCGGTGGCTGGAGCTCTCCGAGCGTGAAGCTTGATTTCAATCCGCGTCGCGCGGTTTGAGGAATCACTGCTGGTCGTAATCAATCTCAAAAGGTCCTTCACCCTTCAGTTTGGCCTGACAGGTCAAGACAAAGCCCGCCTCCGTCTCAGAAGCCTCAAGGGCGTAGTTTACATCCATTTCAGCTTCGCCCTTGGTCATCTTCGCACGGCACGTGCAGCACACCCCGCCCAAGCAGCTGTAGGGTGCATCGAGTCCCGCATCCAGCGCAGCATCAATGATGGATTTACTCTCAGGAACTTGAACGACCGTTGTAATTCCATCCAGGACGATGGCCAATTCGTTTCCTTCAGCAGTTGTTGCTTTTGGTGCAGTAGAAACCTCGGGGTTCGGCTCCGATTTCGGTGCGCTTGACGTAAAGAGCTCAAACTTAACTCGATTCTCCGCCATGCCCGATTCCTCCAATGCAGCCTTACAACCCCAAATCATCTCCTCGGGACCGCATAAAAACGCGGCATCCATATCATGCGCATTCACCCATCGACTAGCCAGGATTGCCGCACATTTCGCTTGGTCCAGTCGACCGTTGAAAAGCGCAATGTCCTGGGGCTCCCGGGTCATGATGTTGAACAAACGAAAACGATCCAAGTGTTGGTCCTTGAGCTCTTGCAATTTTTCACGAAAAATGATGGCGTTCGTTTCTCGATTGACATAAAACAACGTGAAGGTGCTACCCGGCTCATTTCTGAGGACTTCTTGAATTTGACTCAAGACAGGTGTAATCCCCGAACCTGCCGCGAATGCCAAAAAATTCCGCTGGGAGTTGGGCTCAATTTCCAACGTAAACGTTCCATTCGGCACCATTGACTCAAGCGTGTCTCCTTCCTCAAGGTCTCCATTCGCCCAGGTGCTGAATTTTCCTTGTTCTACGCGTTTTACAGCAACCCGCAATTCCGAATCGCTCGGCGCACTGCACAAAGAATAGCTTCTCCGCACTTCTTCGCCCCCAATCTGTGTTTTCAAAGTGAGGTATTGACCCGCTTTAAAATCAAACGATGGTGCATTCCCGTTCTCGGGTTCAAAAGCAATGGAAACGCAGTCTTCCGTTTCCTTTCGTATGTTTTTGACCCGAAGTTTATGGAATTGATTCATGGCGCAAAAATAGAAGAGTTTATTGTCTTAAAACCATTGGGAGCCCCGATTGTTATCTTTGCACCAATACTGCTCGCAATGACTCAAGCTATGGATCTCAACGCACGCTTTGAAGCGTACATCGCCGCCGATCAAAAAATCGAAGCGAAGGACTGGATGCCCGATGCCTATCGGAAGACGTTGATCCGACAGATCAGCCAACACGCGCACAGCGAAATTGTTGGAATGCTCCCCGAAGGCAATTGGATCACGCGAGCCCCTAGCCTCAAACGCAAAGCCATTTTGTTGGCAAAGGTGCAAGACGAAGCAGGACATGGGCTCTACCTCTATTCCGCTGCCGAAACACTGGGTGCCAACCGCGATGATTTACTGGATGCGTTGCACGAAGGCAAAGCCAAATACTCGAGCATTTTCAACTATCCCACGCTTACTTGGGCGGACATGGGGGCCGTTGGCTGGCTGGTCGATGGCGCAGCCATCATGAATCAAGTCCCTTTGTGCAAATGCAGTTACGGCCCCTATGCACGCGCCATGGTCCGAGTTTGCAAAGAAGAGAGTTTCCACCAGCGCCAAGGATTTCAAATCATGGTCAACTTGACCGAAGGAACCGAAGCGCAAAAAGAAATGGCCCAAGATGCATTGAATCGCTGGTGGTGGCCATCCTTGATGATGTTTGGCCCGAGCGATGGCGATTCAACCCACTCTGCTCGTTCCATGAAATGGAAAATCAAACGTTTCAGCAATGACGAGTTGCGGCAGCGATTTGTCGACATGACCGTCCCCCAAGCCGAGCTTCTGGGACTGACCGTTCCAGATTCCGACCTCAAGTGGAATGAAGAAACGGGGCATTACGAATTTGGAGCAATTGACTGGAGTGAATTTGAAAACGTGATCGCCGGAAATGGTCCGTGCAACAAAGAGCGATTGGAGGCGCGAAAAAACGCACATGAAAATGGCGCTTGGGTGCGCGAGGCGGCAGCTGCCCATGCAGCAAAAGAAGCCAAGCGCAAATCCAACCAAATCAACGCGGCATGAGCAGAAAACATGGAGATTGGCCTTTGTGGGAAGTGTTTATTCGCAGCCGACAAGGATTGAGCCACAAACACGTTGGCAGCTTGCATGCCGCGGATGAAGCCATGGCCCTTGAAAATGCGCGAGATGTCTATACCCGGCGCATGGAAGGATTGAGCATTTGGGTGGTCCCTGCGTCCGCCATAACGGCCTCATCGCCGACAGAAAAAGATGTAATGTTCGACCCCGCCAACGACAAAGTATACCGGCACCCTACGTTTTACAAGTTGCCGGATGAAATCAAAAACATGTAATGCCATGGAGGGCAATAATTCTCCTTGGTTACTCTGGCTGGCGGACGATGCACTCATTTTGGGGCAACGCCTGTCAGAATGGTGCGGACATGGTCCTGTCCTTGAAGAAGACATTGCCTTGTCCAATGTGGCGCTGGATCTAATAGGCCAAGCCCGCGCCTTGCTCACGCTCGCAGGTCAGCGGGAAGGCCAAAGCAGAGATGAGGATCAACTGGCATTTTTCCGAACCGATCGTGCGTTCCGGAATTTATTGCTCGTGGAACTTCCAAACGGTGATTTTGGGGACACCATCGCACGCCAATTCCTGTTTGATCAATTCTCATTGCTTCGCTATGAGGCGCTGGCCCAGCAAACGATTGACTTGGAACTTGCTGCCATTGCTACGAAAGCGATTAAAGAGGTGCGGTACCATGCCGCACATTCGGCCAAATGGATTGTACGATTGGGGGATGGAACCGACGAAAGTAAGGTCCGCATCCAGGCCAGCATCAACCGGCTTTGGGAATACACCGGCGAATTTTTCATGGACTACGGAATGGATTCGCAATGGGCGGACACAGGCATCTTACCGCCACTGGCCTCCTTCGAAAAGAGTTGGCTTAAGGCGGTTCAAGACGTTCTTGCTGAGGCAACCTTGGAACCACCTTCCGCAGACTGGATGCAAAAAGGAGGCCGCATAGGAGAACACACGGAACACCTCAGTTTCTTGCTGGCCGAAATGCAAGTCTTGCCGCGCACGTATCCTGGCGCGCAATGGTAAATGATGTGCTAACGCGAATCGAGAAACGCTTGCATAGCGTGATGGACCCAGAACTTCCCTTTCTAACCGTTATGGAATTGGGCATGATTCGTGGAATCGTTATGGAGAGCGACACCATAATCATTGAATTGACACCGACCTACACCGGTTGCCCGGCGACCGATGCCATTAAAGAGGATTTGCAAGAGGCAGCAGAAGAAATATACACCAATGTTTCGGTTCGATTGGTAATGTCCCCTGCATGGACGACCGATTGGATCAGCGCTTCCACTCGAAAAAAAATGGCCCAACATGGAGTCGCGCCACCAGAGGGCCAAAGTGCAGACAAGGCTTTTCTATTAGGGGATGAACGCATTGTGCCCTGCCCAAGATGCAAAACCACAAACACGAAACTTGTTTCCCCATTCGGTTCCACAGCGTGCAAAGCGCACTTCAGCTGCCTGGATTGCCTGGAGCCCTTTGATCATTTCAAGTGCATTTGAAACCTGAGTGCGTTGTTTCGCGTACGAATGCCCATGCAAGCATTGTCATTTCTCCTTTATCCTTTTCACAAGGTAAACCGAACGTTTCAGACCATTTTCCTGCACCTGCGTCCCACCTGGATCGAATGGGCTCATGGTGGGGTTGACCCGATTTTCCAGCGTGCCTTGGATACCTGTGTGCCGTTGACGATGGAGCACAATTTTGCGATCATAGCGACGATAAAGGAACCTAAAAATTTCGCGGACAGCTTCCTCAATTACCTGGTTCTACTCACCCAATTGCGGACGCGTCGATTGGTGCGATTCACACAATACCATTCCGACGAGTTAAACAAAGGACACAAACGGTCTTTGAAGAAAATTTACAAGCACATCGGGATGATCCAGTCGCTGCGATCGAATGCACTGGCCTACAATCCTTCTCGACCCAAACGCGGTCAAGCGGATTCGCCCAAAAATCAAGCAACTATTGCGATGGCAGACTTGCACCAGGCTGCCTGAATCAATCTTGATCGGCCTGTCCCATCTGCATGCGATTCAAATCGCGGTAAACTCCTGAGGCTTCAATAAGTTCGTCGTGTACACCTTGCTGCACGAGGCGTCCTTCTTCAAGAACAAAAATCGCGTCGGCATCACGTATGGTGCTCAATCGATGAGCGACAATGAGCGATGTTCGTCCTTCTGTGATGCGCTCGGTTGCCCGTTGAATCAACAATTCGCTTTCGGAGTCAATGCTCGAAGTGGCCTCATCCAATACCAAAATTTTAGGAGAAGCAAGGTATGCGCGCATGAAAGCGATCAACTGCCTCTGCCCCACGGACAAAATTGCTCCGCGTTCCCTCACATTTTGCTTCCACCCCTCTGGCAATCGCGCTATGAACTCATCAGCGCCTACCACTTTTGCGGCCGCATCCAAATCAGATTGCGAGTAGCCCTCCTTGTACATGGTCACATTATTGATGAGGTCATCGGAAAAAAGGAAAACATCTTGCAAAACCACGCCCACTTGGCTCCTCAAAGCACGCAGTGGAATGGTTGAGATGTCTTCTCCATCAATTCGGATGGTGCCTTTTTGATGCGCGTAAAAACGGGTCAGAAGGTTTATGATGGTGGATTTCCCAGCACCCGTTGCTCCGACAAAAGCAATTTTTTGACCCGCCTCTATTCGAAATGAAACATCCTGCAACACCCATTGCTCACCTTCATACGCAAACCAGACATTTTCAAATTCAATTTCGCCACGAAAAGCGTAGGACAAATCACTTGCAGGGTCCTCCATGCCTTCATCTTTGGCCAACAGTTTGAATACGCGATCTGAATTGACAATGCCCATTTGCAGGACATTGAACCGATCCGCCAATTGACGGATTGGACGGTAAAGCATAAAAACATACAGGATGAACTGCAAGAGGATGCCCAAGGTCATGCGCTCCGCTAAAACATCCTGCATTCCCCACCAAAGCAAAATCGCTACGCTGGTCGCGGAAAGAAGTTCGACCAGCGGGAAGAAGACACTAAATGCCCAGATGGACCGAATATTGGCGTCACGGTGTGAGGCATTGATTTTCGCAAACTCCCTGGCCTCCCGTTTCTCACGTCCAAACGCCTGAACAATGTGCATGCCCGTGACATGCTCTTGCACAAACTCATTCATTCGAGACACCTCATTTCGAACATCAATGAATGCCTTTTTGATGACCTTTTGAAAAATACGTGTCGCAAACAACAAAACAGGGATGGGGGCAAGAACCAAAAGCGTCAATTGCCAATCCACCCAAACCATCGTTCCAATGACCACGAAAAGTGCCAGTATATCTCCAATGGCATTCAAGATTCCATTGGAAAAGACATTGGCAATTCCGTCAATATCACTGACATGTCGGGTGACCAGCGTCCCCACTGGCGTCTTGTCGAAATACCGCAAGCGAAACTTCGCCACATGTTCGAACAACTTGGATCGCAAATCCAAGCTCACACTTTGCGCCACCCAATTTGCCATGTATGTGACGCGAAATTGGAGCAATGCTTCAAAAATGAGCAAGCCAACAACGGCGCAGAATATCTGTAGTAAATATGCATGGTCGCCAGCCGGTATGGCGTCATCGACCGCAATCCGAATCAAAGCGGGCCGTATCCAAACCATTCCAGAGAGGAGCAACACCAATCCACCCGTGACCGCAAAGCGAACCCGGTACGGTTGCACCTGCTTGATGATTCGCTTCAGCGTGGCTGCATCAAATACCTTTCCGGCGACGGCCTCCTTGGTCATTTTCCATTTGCTTCCTGGCCCCATTTTCCATGCCATGGCACGAAGTCTGGATAAACCACCCGATTTAAATACAGACCATCTGCTGGGGCTGATGAGCCCGCTTGACTGCGGTCCTTACTGGCTAGAACAGCCGTCAAGTCCTCAGGTTCGATTCTTCCCTGGCCGATTTCCAACAACGTACCAACCATGGCTCGAACCATGTTTCGAAGGAACCGGTCAGCGCTGACTTCATACATCCATCGGCCTCCACCATCCGAAGAAACAATCCGCGATTCACGCACATCGCAAATCGTGGTTTTTTGTTCAGCTCCTGACTTGCAAAACGCTGCAAAGTCTGCTTTCTGAATCAATAGCGGTGCGGCTTCTTGCATCCTTTCAAAATCAACATTCCGCATGATGCGCGCTGAACGATTCACCAAGAAAGGATCCTTGGCGGTGTGCATGTGGTAGACATATCCCCTTTCGGTCGCATCAAATCGCACGTGAGCTTTGGCGTGAACCGGGGAAATCCGGTGAATAGCGATGGCCTTGGGCAACATGCCATTCAATTTCCAAACCGCTTCATTCCAATCCTTGAATCGTTTGATTCGTGGCGCCTCTTCGGGCCAATCCGAATGGGCAACAAAATAGGAAGCATGAACACCCGCATCGGTTCGACCGCATCCCATAACAGCCATCGTTGTACCCGTGAAAAGGGAAAGCGCTCGCTCCAATTCTTCTTGGACGGTATTTCCATTAGGCTGGCGCTGCCAGCCGTGGTAGGCGTTGCCATCAAAAGACAATTCAATGTAAACGCGCATCATTCAGAACGTGAGCCGCATTAGGCCCAAGAGGCAATCTTCTCGCTCTTGTAATCGCCCGCAAACAACTTATCCTTCACTTTGTTGAAGGTCTCAATCGTATACGCGACGTCCTCCAATGTATGCACAGCTGTTGGTATCAAACGCAGCATGATGGTATCCTTGGGTACTACTGGGTACACCACAATGGAACAGAAAATGCCATAGTTTTCGCGCAAATCCAATGTCAAATTAGTGGCTTCCCCCAGACCGCCAGCTAAGAACACAGGTGTGACACATGAATTTGTTACTCCGATATTAAAACCGTTTGCCTTGAGGCCTGACTGAAGGGCATTGGCTACCGTCCAAAGACGCTCTTTGTGCTCGGGCTGGGTGCGAAGCATCTCCAAGCGTTTCTGAGCACCAATCACGATTGGCATTGGCAGGGACTTGGCGAAGGTTTGCGATCGCATGTTGTAGCGCAAGAAGTCAATTACGTCTTCATCACCGGCGACAAAAGCCCCAACGGTGGCCATGGCTTTGGCGAAGGTGCCGAAATAAACGTCAATTTGGTCTTGGACACCTTGGGCATCACCTGCGCCTCTTCCACTGTCCCCGATGGTTCCAAATCCATGCGCATCATCCACAAACAGTCGGAAACCATAGGATTCTTTGTAAGCGCAAATCTCTTTCAATTTGCCTTGGTCGCCCGCCATCCCGAATACTCCCTCCGTGACGACCAATATGCCGCCGCCTGACTGGTCACAAATGGCTTTAGCTCGGTCCAATTGCTTGACAAAGGAATCCATATCGTTGTGCTGATAGACGAAGCGCTTTCCCTGGTGCAAACGCACACCGTCCACCATACACGCATGGGACTCGGAGTCATACACGATGACATCGTGCCGGCTCACCAATGCCTCAATGGCGGATTGACACCCTTGATACCCATAATTCAATAGGAATGCGTCCTGCTTTTGCATGAAATCAGCAAGCTGATTTTCAAGAAGCTCATGCTGCGATGTCTGTCCTGACATCATGCGCGCACCCATCGGATAACCCATTCCCCAATTGGCCGAGGCCTCGGCGTCAACCTTCCGCACATCCGGGTGATTGGCCAATCCAAGGTAGTTGTTCACGGACCAAACCAAAACGTCTTTGCCGCGAAAGGTCATTTGGTTGGAAATCTCACCCTCCAGCTTCGGGAATGTAAAGTATCCGTGGCTCTCACGTGCGTGTTGGCCAAGTGGTCCACGGTCGTTGCGAATGCGATCAAAAATATCCAAGGCGATAGGTTTAAATAAGCGACAAACTTACCATCTAAGGCGTATTAAACCTTAGATTTCAAAGGAGACTTCTCCGAAATTTTCCATCATTCACGATTTTGAGGCCAAAAACAGGAAAGTTTTGCCAAAATAAACGGGGCTTCTTGCTGAGCTATGCAAAGCCAATTACCTTCGCCCCCACGATGCCACTATATCCAAAATTGCCGAAGCTCACGGTTCACTTATTTAGCCCCGGAGCCCTCGCTCCCACATTGCTTGGGTCAATCTTCGTTTCGCTCGTTCTCTTCAGCAGTTGCAGCGATTACAACAAGATCATGAAGAGCACCGATTTGGACTACAAATACGAGAGAGCGCTGGGATTCTTGGACAGCAACAAATGCTTTGGTGCGCTCCCCTTGTTGGAGGAAGTGGCTAGCTTATCGCGCGGAACAGAACGCGCCATTGACGCGGCGTTTTACCGCGCGCAAGCCCATGAATGCGTTGGGGATTTTTACCTCGCGCGGTACCATTTTAAAACCTTCGCCAAAACATTTCCCAACGATAGCAGAGCGGAATCCGCTCAATTTCAAGCCGCTATCTGCAGTTACAAATTGAGTCCAAAAGCCTCCTTGGATCAAAGCGAAACAGATGCTGCAATCAGTGAATTTCAACTCTTTATGGACCGCTACCCCTCCACCCCATACCGGGACTCGTGCCAAACACTTGTGGATGAGCTACGGTATAAAATGGAAGTAAAATCCTATGAATCCGCGAAACTCTATCACCGCACCCAGAAGTACAAAAGCGCTGTCATTGCCTTTGAAAATGCATTGAAAGATTTTCCGGACACACCATTCCGTGATGAAATCCAATGGCTCATCGTGGATAGCTACTATCAATATGCCCAAATGAGCACCGAACGAAGGAAATTGGAACGATTCAACGATACCATTGAAGCTTTTCTTACCTTTGTCGCCCGTTTCCCTGATAGCCAATACATGAAAGACGCGCAAGCCGTTCACGCAAAGTGCATCAATGCCATTGAAAATCTGGAGGCCAACCAAACCATTGAATGACCATGAACTTCAAGTCCATCAAAGCTGAAAAGACGACCGAAACCCGCGACAGTCATGAGCTGGAGAAGAGCGGAACAGGCAACTTGTTTGAAACCATTGTGGTGCTCAGCAAGCGCAGCAACCAATTGGCCGTAGAGATGAAACAAGAACTCAACGCCAAGTTGGAGGAGTTCATCACCCCCACGGATTCACTGGAAGAAGTGTTTGAAAATCGCGAACAAATCGAGATTTCAAAATTTTACGAGCGGCTCCCAAAGCCCCACAGCGTGGCCCTAGCAGAAATGGGAGAAGGGCTCCTCGGCTTCGACGAGAAAGAAGAAGCTGAAGAAGAAGCTGAAGGAAACGAAGATTGAGCACCTGGCGGAACTCATTTGCCGCCATGTTGCAACACAAAAAAATTTTACTAGGAGTTACCGGAAGCATTGCGGCCTACAAGTCAGCTTTGCTCGCCCGTGAACTGCAGCGTCGTGGTGCAGAGGTGCGCGTGATCATGACACCCTCCGCTACGGAATTCATTACACCCTTGACCCTTGCAACCTTGACAGGGCATCGGGTATACAGTGACTTCACGGAGGATAAAGATTCGGGGGAATGGACCAACCATGTCGAATTGGGACTGTGGGGAGATCTTTTCTTGATTGCGCCCGCCACCGCTCAAACTCTCAGCGCGATGGTTGCCGGCACCTGCGACAACTTTCTCATGGCTGTTCACCTTAGCAGCCGGTGTCCGGTCATTGCAGCCCCAGCGATGGATTTGGATATGTTTCAACACGATGCAACACAAACCAATCTCAAAACCCTCCAACAACGGGGCGTACCCATTATCGAGCCGGAATCTGGTCCCTTAGCTTCAGGGCTGGACGGCAAAGGGCGCATGGCCGAGCCCGAAACCATTGCAAATTGGTTGGAGTCCTGGTTCCAATCTCAAGCACCTCTCGCTGGCAAAAAGATAGTCATCACGGCAGGGCCAACGCACGAACCCATTGATGCCGTTCGTTTCATCGGGAACAGAAGTTCCGGGAAAATGGGGTTTGCTCTGGCCACTGCATTGAAACAATCTGGCGCGAATGTGCACTTGATTTCAGGGCCCGTGCAATTATCCCCACCCCTTGGCGTTCAAGTCACGCGGGTCGAAACGGCGGTCGAGATGCACAAAGCAGCGCTGGAAGCATTCAAGACCGCCGACATTGGCATCGCCACTGCGGCAGTAGCCGATTTTCGCGCAAAATCAAGTGCCTCCGAAAAATTGCACCGAAACGAAATGCCCCCAGCCATCGAATTGCATGAAAACCCCGACATCTTGGCAGATTGGGGAAAACAGAAGCGAATTGATCAATTGCTCGTCGGTTTTGCGCTTGAATCGGATGATGGCGTGAAAAGCGCGAAATCCAAGCTCAAGCGAAAAAACCTTGATATGATCGTATTGAATAGTACGGCCGATCTAGGCGCTGGATTTGGAACCGACACGAATAAAATTTCTGTTTTTGAGCAAAATGGGAATTCCCATATTTTTGAACTCAAATCAAAAGAAGAGGTTGCCCGAGACATCGTTCAACTCATTCAGATACAATTGCAGCCATGATTCGATCCATAAACGCCCATTTTATCGCCTTGTCATGCGCCAGCATACTGTCTTTTGCTTTTGCTAGCCTCCAAGGCCAAGAATTGAATTGCCGGGTACAGGTCATTGCCCCGCAAATCGCCAACGTTGAGTCTTCGATTTTTGAATCTATGGAGGAAAACATCCAGGAATTCATGAACGGTCGTCGGTGGACCAATGATCAAATCTTATTTGAAGAGCGCATCGAGTGCAGCTTCCAAATCACCATCTCCGAAGCACCATCCGCTACCACATTCAAAGGCACCTTGCAAGTTCAGAGTTCACGGCCCGTCTACAACAGTGATTATAACACCTCCATGCTCCTTGTCAATGACAGCGATTTTGACATCAGCTGGGACGGAAGCAGCACCATCCAATTCAGCATCGACCAATACCGGGACAACCTGTCTTCCGTTTTGGCCTACTATGCCTACATGGTCTTGGGCATGGATTACGATAGCATGGGGCTCGAAAGCGGCACACCCTACTATTTGAAAGCACAAACCATCGTGGCCAATGCTCAGAATTCCGGTCCTTCGGGCTGGAAAGCCAGCCAAGGGCAACAAAACCGCTATTGGTTGGTGGAGAATATGCTCTCGCAAACTTTTCGTCCGGTGCGCAATTGCCTGTACTATTATCACCGTATGGGATTGGATCAACTGTTCGATGACGTGGAACGTGGACGATTGGCCATGGCAGATGCGTTGATTGAAATGCGACAAACCCATCGCATTCGCCCATCCTCCTACAATCTCCAACTCTTTTTCTTGGCGAAGTCGGACGAAATCCTCAAGGTATTTGGTCCAGCACCCGAAGCAGAGAAGACTCGATTGCTTCCTGTTTTGAAGCAAATGGACCCTGGAAACATTTCCAAATACGACAGCATCTTCAGCTAAGCCTTCGACTCCATGCTGAAGCGACTCCAAATTTGCAATTATGCCCTGATTGAAGAATTAGAAATTCAATGGAACCCGGGAATGACCGCCATGACGGGAGAAACCGGATCGGGAAAATCCATTGTTCTTGGCGCGATGGGACTCGTACTCGGTCACCGCACAGACGCGTCTGCTGTTCGGCAGGGCACGCAAAAATGTGTTATTGAAGCCACATTTCTATGCCCCAAACCGCTAACCGAATGGCTAAAATCCAACTCCTATGAAGCATGGCCAGAAATCATCTTGAGGCGGGAATTGAATGCCGAAGGACGTTCTCGGGCTTTTGTCAACGATAGCCCTGTGACAGCGGGAGAATTGCGCTGGGTTGGAGAACAGCTGGTGGACCTCCACGGCCAAGACAACACACGACTCCTTTTGACCCGCGCGTATCAGTTGCATTGGATTGACGAACGCGCCAATCACAGTGACTTAATTGTTTCTTACAATAATGCCTACAAGGAGTATGAAAAGGCGAAGCAAACGCTTCGTGATCTAGAGTTGGAAAAAGCCAAGCCTCAAACAGACTTGGACTACCTCCAATATCAACTGAAAGAGCTGAGCGAATTGCAACTTCAAGACCGCAATTGGAATGGACTTGAAGAAGAACGAAACGCCCTCGAGCACAGCGCTGAACTCCGGCATGACCTGCAAACAGCATGGGCGGCCTTAACGGATGAAAGCCAAGGAAATTCTGCGATTGATCGATTCCAAGAAGCGCGCAAGCGAGTCGCGGCAACCACCCAACGCACTTCGCAATACGCAGCACTTCATCAACGGGTGGAAGCCCTCGCCATCGAGTTGGACGATCTGTCACAAGAATTGGAACATCAGGCGGAATCCGTGGAAGAAAACCCACAGCGATTGCACATCCTAATGGGGTGGTTTGATGACCTTCAAAAAATACTACATAAGCACAACGCCAGTGATGCCCAGGCCCTGATTCAACTGGAAGCAGGCATGAAGTCCCGCCTGGACAAAGCTTCCTCCGTCCAACAAGATTACGAGGCAGCCGTTGAGCGCGAGGAACAGGCCAAACGAGACTTACTCCTTCAAGGACAAGCTTTGATGACGAGTCGGGAAACCACCGCTGCTGAACTCGCCGTCCAAATACAAAACACGTTGCAGACCATGCACATGCCCCACGCGCAGCTCAAGTTCGAATTTTCGCTTGCTGAGCAGCCGGACCCCATGGGCATTGAGGCCATTGAAATGCGCTTTTCGAGCAATCCTGGAATCGCTCCCCTTCCCCTGCAAAAGATTGCGTCTGGCGGCGAAAAAAGCCGATTGATGCTCGCCTTCAAAGCCGTAGGCCATGATGCTGTAAGCATTCCGACGATTATTTTGGATGAAATCGACACGGGGGTCAGCGGAAACGTTGCCAGTAAAATGGCACAGATGATGAAGCGGATGTCGCAACACCAGCAAGTCATCGCTGTAACGCACTTGCCTCAGGTAGCCGCTATCGCAACCCAGCATTTGAAGGTCGCTAAGAAGGAATCAAAAGAATCGACACACACGCTCGTAGAAGCCTTGAAAGATGATGTCCGGGTCATGGAGATCGCCTCCATGCTCAGCGGGACTTCTGTAAGTGAAGCTGCGAAGGAAAATGCTGCGGCACTGATCGCTGATCACCATTCGCAAGAAGCGAACTAGATCCAATTAGAACCTCCAATCGAGGCTAATGGAAGGCAAGAATGGCAACTGATCTACACGCTCACCAGTGACCCGGTTGACATAAAATACATTGTCACGGCTGTAAACATTGGTAGCACCTGCAGAGCACTCAAGGGTATGGTTCTCCCATTCAAATTCCCTTCGGATGCTCAAATCCAAACGGTGATAGGCCGGCAATCGCCCCTCATTGAGGCCGGCAAACTGAATGCCTAACTCTTCACTGTTCGCAACGACGTAGTCGGTTGCAATTCCATCCACTACATTGGGCGGCTGAAAGAATCCTTGCGTTTGCGTAAAAGGCAGGCCAGAACCCAAATTCCAGCGGGCGCTAACTTCCCACGCCTTGTCCTTTCCTAACCCCTGTGAAACGACCAGATTGACATTATGACGACGATCAAACACCGGATCATACCAGCGGAACCCATCCCAACGATCCACATTGCCATAGCCATAAACCAGCCACATATAAGTGGATCGATCCTCGTATTTTAAAACGACATCTGCACCATAAGCAATGCCGGTTTCCACGATGAAATCTTTCCGAAGCACCTCCGGCACATCCGCGTTGTCCGCATTGTCTTCAAAAAGTTTGTTGCGATTCGCATTGGTCAGCTGGGTGAAGTTTTTCAAGTATCCCTCGACATTGAGATTGAACCGCTCAGTCAAATCAAATTCAAAACCAGATATCACATGCTGTGCGGTTTGCAGCGAGTGATTCACCTCTTGCACTTCACCCGATGGAGTGAGTAGGTTTCGCTGCAAATTCTCGGGTCCCGCGAGAAAACCATAAAACAGGTTCACGACATCCCGATCCGAATTGGAGCTGATGACATTTTGTGAATAGAGGCCGGCTGCCAACTTCAATCGGAGCCGTTCACTCGCTTTGTATTTGATTCCAATCCGAGGCTCAGGACGGAAGCGCGCAATGGAGCTGTAGTACTGCATGCGCATGCTCGGGTTGATGATCCAATCGCCATTGTTGATGCGGTAATCCAAGTAACCCGCAAACTCTGTGGTGTTCTCCTTCTGTCCGACCTGAACGCCGATGGAGTTGAACGTTTGAAAATCGGTTTCCATTCCGACGACTTCCAAACCATATTCAACGGCATTCTCCCCTAGCATATACTTAAAATCCAAACCGAAATTAAAGCCATTGACACTACTGAATCGATCCTCCAACTCCTCTTCCTGCAAGCGAATCTCATAGTTGCTCGCAGCAAAGTGCCCATTCATCAGAATGGCGGAACCTGCAGGCACCACCGTGAAGTTACCGCCAGCACCAGCATTCGTCCATCCCAGATCAGACAAGGCTTGATAGTTGACGCGGTCGCTGAAATTGAATCCAAATAGGCTCAGCTTCGAGCCGTTGCCACTGCCAAAAGAAACTTTCCCGTAGGCATCCGTAAAATTGAAAGGCAAACCTCGGCCATCTTCATTGACATAGTCGTAGAGCACCTTGGAGGTTTGCTCGAGGTAACTGTGCTTCAACGAGAGGATGTAGGAGATGCCACCGCCGCCTGTTCCTAATTTTTTCAACGGGCCTTCCAATGTTAATTTGGCTCCAAACGGACTCACTCCTACCCGACCTTGTATTTTCTTCTTATTGCCATCGCGTGTCTTGATATCCATGATTGAGGAAATTCGACCGCCGAATTTGGCACTGAATCCGCCCGTGTAGACATCCGCATTGGCGATGACATCGGAATCGAAAACACTGAACAATCCAATGCTGTGGAAGGCATTGTAAATGATCATTCCATCGAGTAAGACCTTGTTCTGAATGGGAGAACCACCCCGGATGTACAGCTGACCTCCTTGGTCGCCTGTACTAATAAATCCTGGAAGCACTTGCAGCGCCTGCACCAAATCGGGAGACCCTCCGAAACTAGGTATTTTCTTCAAGTCGGAAGGTCGAATGGTCTCGATGGACATGTTGACCTTTGTCGTTTGCTCTTGACGGTCTGCGTTGACCTCAGCGCTTCCGAGCTGAATGACTTTGCTCTCGAGGAAGTAATTACGGGTCATGATCTTGCCATCGAGCACATCAACCACTTCCGAAACACCTTCGAACTCCATGCTCGATATCACCAAGGTGTACTGTCCTGCAGGAACCCGAGTAAGGCTGTAAAACCCTTCAATGTCTGACATCACACCGCGGGAAGAACCCTCCAATGCGACACTCGCAAACATTACCGGCTCACCCGAATCTTTGCTGCGGATGAAGCCTTTCACCGTTGCTTGCGACCAACTCAGCAAAGGGCACATTAACGCGATCGTGAGCATGAGCCCAGCGAGACATCTTCTTTCTTGCATGGACGCGAATTTACCACATTCAACCCAAGTCATCGGCCAACATTTTCTTGATTCTGTGTTCCAATTGCTCAGAACTCAATTTTTCACGCAATCGATCCACAACCAATGGGAATGAGAAGGGGGTTGGGTGGGCAGGAAAAGACGGCTTAATGACACGGTGTTGCAGTCGATCGAGAACGGATTTTAACCGCTTCCATTCCATCTGTTGGTCGATCAGTTCGTCGTACGCTTGGCGAAACAGCAAATTCTCCGGATCAAACTCACGGAACACCTCAAAAATCAACCCCGAATGCGATTGCAAGTGTTTGACGCCTTGATGCTGACCGGGAAAGCCTTGGAAGGCCAAACCCGCTATCACGGCGATGTCACGAAAGCGCCTCCTAGCCATTTCAGTGGCATTAACACCCGACTGAATATCCGACATCAAATTGCTTATTGACAATAGATTAAAACTAGCTACCTCATCCAATATTAATGGCTCGTCAGAAAGCAATTCAAATCCATAATCATTGCAGGAAATGGAAATCGACAATGGACGAAACTGGCTCCATCTGTACGCCATGAGCATCCCCAAAGCTTGGTGAACACCGCGCCCTTCGAAAGGAAAAAAACAGAGGTGATGGCCATCGTTGGTTTGAAATTGCTCCACCAAGATCTCATCCCGAAACGGGAGTTCACTCATCTGCTGCTGCAACTCAAGCAGAGGAGAAACACGAGCCATTTCCGGTGAACGAATGTGCCCTCTTCCGAAAGCATCCAACTCATCGCGCAAGGCATGGCCCAATTCAGAAGACAAAGAGAGTCGCCCTCCGAGGTAAACCGGCACACGGCCTTTCGGCTTTTTGCTTCTCTTCACTTGCACGATAGATTCCTTGATCCGCAGAAACTCTAGACTCATTCCAGCAAACCAAAAACAATCCCCCGGCTCCATACTCGCTACGAAATATTCCTCCACGTGTCCAATGAATCCGCCTGTCTTCCACTTGACCTTAATCATTTGATCTGACACAATGGTACCAATGCTCATGCGGTGACGACGCGCTTGGCGACGATCACGCAATACGTACCGCCCTGACGCGTCATCAACCGTAACGCGCTTGTACTCTTCATAAGCAGCCAGAGATTCACCGCCGCTGCAAACAAATTGCATGCACCAGACAAATTCATCTTTTTCCAATGTTGCAAAAGCATGGGTAGACCGAACCACTTTCTCCGTTTCTAGCGCATCAAATCCATCGCCGACCGCCAGCGTGCACAAAAATTGAATCAAGACATCAAACGATCGGATGAGTGGCTCACGCTGCTCAATACGTTCATTTTCAATGGAATCGCGAAGCGCAGCAGCTTCAATCAATTCGAGCCCATGGGTGGGCAGAAAATACACCTTGCTGGTGGCATGCGGTGAATGCCCCGATCTTCCCGCACGCTGCTTAAATCGAGCAACCCCTTTGGGGCCTCCGATTTGCACCACTGCCTCCACAGGCCGAAAGTCCACACCTAAATCCAACGAACTGGTGCATACAACTGCTTGCAGTTCACCTTCGTGCAAAGCCGTTTCTACCCAGTCCCGCAAATCCTTGGCAATGGAACTGTGATGCAGCGCAAGTGTCCCTGCCAAATCCGGTGCTGACTCAAGGAGCTTGTGGTACCAAATTTCCGATTGCGACCGGGTATTGGTAAAAATCAATGTACTGCCGTGATTTCGGATCACATCAATCACTTGATCGACCAGTTTCAAGCCCAAATGACCCGCCCATGGCAGACGTTCGAGATGCGATGGCATCAATGAATGAACCGCGATGTTCTTTTTCCATTGGGCGCAAATCAGCTTACCCGCACGGCCAGGCCCGAGCAATGCTGCCATTGCCTCTTGTGGATTTCCCAAGGTCGCCGAAATCCCCCATACCATGAGGGACGGTCGCTGCAAACGCAGCCAAGAGGCTGCCAACTCAACTTGGACACCGCGTTTCGTTCCGAGCAATTCATGCCATTCATCAACAATCAGGCATTCCAGATCGAGGAATCGCTTCCCACTGCCCTTCATGGCCAAAAGAACATGGAGCGACTCAGGTGTGGTAATTAACACGTGAGGCAGTTGCTTTCGTTGACGTGCCTTTTCCGAAGCCAACGTATCACCCGTCCGGGTGCCAACCTCCCAATCCAAATTGAATCCCTCGCACAAGCGCTCCGCACTGAGTTTAATTTCTTTCGTCAACGCACGTATGGGCGCAATCCAAATCATGCGGACACCGGTCTGTTTCTTTCCCGATGTCCCTTCGAGGGCCGCCCGTGCCATGGTCGATGCCATGGCCGCATACGTCTTTCCTGAACCTGTCGGAGCAATGATCAAGCCTTGTTCATTCGCCCGTTGCGCCTCCCACACATCTTGCTGGAAAGCATGCGGCTTCCAATCTTTTGAAGCAAACCAGCTTCTAATCAAACCTGAAGAAGTTTTGCTCATGTTCGGGCATTTTCATCATGAAGGAAGCGCATGAAACACAGTTTTACAGTGAAGCACCTTGCCTTCAATTGACTGCTGATTATCTTCGGCATGTTATTTGGAAAGAAACCATTATGAAAGTTTTACAATTCTCCCTGCTGTTTGGTTTAATGTTGGCACAGCCTTTTTCTTCAATTGCTCAGCGTTACACAGATGAAGACGATGAGCCTCCGTTGATTCCACAAGAGGACTTCGATGAGCTATTGATGTGGATGGTTGACGAGAAATTTGAAAAGGTTCTTTACAAGGCGATCCGGTATACCGAGGACGACGAAACCAAGAAAGAACCTGTACCCTACGTCTTTATGTCCATGGCGTATTTCAAAATTTCTGAATCGGGAAACCCTGAGTTTGAAGAGAAATACTCCAATGCACTTAAAAGCGCCCTGAAGTATGCCTCTAAATTTGTAAAAAAGGACAAGGAGAAAGAATACTTGAGTGAGTACACCGATTACTTCAACGATTTGAGGCGCGCAACCATGAATCAAGCGGAAGTTTACGTAGATGACGAGAAGTTCACCAAAGCCAAATCATACTACAAATACCTCTGGACATTGGACGAAGAAGATCCCGGTGCATGGATGATGTACGGAAGTGTTCTTTGGAAAAGCAAAGCCAAACGAGACGCTGAAGAATCTTGGGCGACTGCTGCGAATTTGCTCAGCGAATTTGAAGGAAGAGGCCTTGAAGAAGTGCAAGTTGACTTGCTCAAATTCGCTGCAATCTACACGGCAGAAATGTTAGCAGCAGAAGGAAACCGAACCGATGCGCGGCGTTGGATTGAGAGCATAGACGCTGTCCTCGGAACCGACCGAGAAGTGAAAGCGGTGATGCGTTCAATAGGAGGGTAAATTTCAACCTGCGGGAAGCCACAGCTTCTTAGCGCGCGTAAACCCCTAACAGGACATGCTGTTCTCGTTCCCAATTCAGTTGGGATTGAGCACGGGCCAAACCGTCTTTGACTTGGGCCTTGAAGGTTGGAGTCTCCCCTTCCATGGCCATCAGAGCCTCCAGCCACGATTGCGGCTCATCACCTTTCACCACTCGTCCGATGCCGTAGGTGTCGATCAGTGCGACGCAATCGGGTAAATCATTCACAAGCACTGGCACTCCTGCTTGAATGCATTCAAACAATTTGTTGGGCAAGCAATAGAGGTAGCTCAGGCAAATGGGGCGAACAGAAACAAGCCCTACGTCTGCGTCTTTCGTGTATTGAAGCATTTCCTGATATGGCACAGCCGGTTGAAAATGTACGTTTTCGGATGAGGAAGCCGTCTCTGCAATGGAATCTTGAAGCTTCCCATATCCCATGAAAACAAGGTGAATCCGACTTCCACTCAGTTTTCCAGACATCGCCAACAGCTCTTCAATTCCCCGATTGATTGTAAATGCGCCCTGGTACAAGGCGATGAAATCATCGGAACCGAGGCCAAGAGCTTGACGCAGTCTTCCTTTCCCAAGAGCCGTTACCTTGACCGTCTCCGCATCAATTTTGTGCGGCACATTTCGAAGCAACTGCACACCGCCTAAACCATGCGACTGGTAACGCTCCACGTATGCAGTGGCAATGGACGGACTGACAACGATCACCTCATCCGCAAACCGAATGAATCTTCGCTCCATCCAACCCACCGCTCGAAGGTATCGCTTGCTCTTGCCGTTTCTTTCGGATTCGAATTCGTGGCAATCGTAAATCAACCTCAAACTTGGGCGGGTAAGCTTGGCCAGCAATCCAATCACGAAGGCTTCTGCATCGTTGCAATGCCACGCATCAAATCGGCGATAACCGAAGGCAATCTTCATGGCCAATTCAACCAATTTCAGGCCCCCTCGAAAGACACGTGTAGGCATCACGAGCCCTATACGATGCACATCGAACGAATCAGTGTGACGTTCTCGCTTCGGCAATCCTGGCTTGTGCAGCGCGACAACCGTTACATCATGACCTTCCGTTGAAAGCGTCGCAGAAATCTTGAGCACCCGGTTGTCCCGAGTGAAATCATTGAGAACCACATTCGCTATCCTCATCTCTTTTTCAGTGGACGCTCCCCTGCGGCATACATCCTTTCGATGATATCAACGACTTTGAGGCCTTCAAGGGCATTGGTCGTGATTTGCCCGTCTCCGATCAGAGTGGCTTCAATGTTTTCGAAAATGTAGCCGTGATTGGCCGCCGAGCCTTTGTAATGTCCGTAATCATTCGCGGGATTTGACGGCGGCAATTCCGGCATCGTATAATCAAGAACGTCGCAATACTCGACTTCGTTCATGTATTGCCCTCCAACTTTGATCGTGCCCTTTTCGGCGATGATCGTCACGGAAGACTCGAAGTTTTTATGGGCCACCGACGTCGAAAAATTAAACGTGCCGAGCGCATTATGCTTGACAAATTCAAACGACACCAATCCGGAATCCTCAAACTCCGTGGTCTTTTCATGGTTGAAATCCACAAATCGGCTCTGGATGCGATGAATATCTCCGAAAACCCAGTACATCAGGTCAATAAAATGACTGAATTGCGTGAAGAGCGTACCGCCGTCGAGGTCCAGTTTGCCCTTCCAAGGAATCTTACCATAGTAACGGTCGTCTCGGTTCCAAAAGCACTGTACCTGGACCATATGAATCTTACCCAATGCACCGGAGCTAATCAAATCCTTGAGCCAAATTGAGGGTGGTGAATACCGGTTTTGCATTACACAAAACACTTGTTTCCCACGGGATAAGGCAGTGTGCAAAATGTCTTCTCCATCCTGTCGATTCAAGGCCATGGGCTTCTCAATCACAACATGGCAGCCGGATTTTATGGCCAGAATCGCCTGCTCAGCGTGAAATCCATTTGGCGTGCAAATGCAAACAACGTCCAGCTCTTTGTGCGCGTCAAGCATACGCTCAATCGAATCGTAATGCGGCACCGTTTCATCAACGCTGCATTCAGAACGGGATCGAATATCTGCGAAGGCTGTGAGATGAAAAGCTGGGTTTCTGCGGATCATTTCCATATGCCGCTTTCCAATATGTCCCGCTCCAACAACCCCGAATTTCAAGTGAACCATGCTGTAAAATTACGACAATCCCACTTTACCGTCGCGCACTACTTTGGAACAATCGGTATCCAAGAAGCACTTCGAAAAACAAGGGGGAACGCTCACTTTTGTAATATTCAATTCCCGCGGAGATGGGGCCAATTGGCAATTCTTTCCAAGCGTGAAAGCCTCCCATCCAAAAGGAGGGAACGGCTGAATCCAAACGCGGTCCTTTCGCACCGCTGACAATTCCTTCAGTGGCTTTGAATAGATGAATTTCAGAGCGCAAATGAATTCCATGCAAAACCGTCCAGTCAAGAACCGCGGCGACGGCTCCGAAATTATAACCTCGGAAATGTTCTAGAAATACCGCCTTGGATCCGGGCATGGGCGAGTAGGAAACAGCCTGAGCCAGAGAACCTCTGTGGGTGCTTCGCAGTGTTTCGCTTGACATCCGCCCCTCGGCCTTCACTCCAAAGACAAGTTTTTCCGTGATTGGAACGTATGCTTCGAACTGCGCCAATCCTCGAAAAAACCTCAAATCTTTGTTTATGGAATCGCGGGTGTCCAAAGCGTCTTCCGGTGTATATAGAGAAGCATAATGCCCGCCGTGAAATTGGCTGCCAATTTGAAAACGATAACCCGTTGTTGGGAATTGCCTGTGGTTGCGGCCTTCATGGGACCAATTCAATCCAATCACCGAGCCCATGAAGCGATCCTCATTCAAGGGATCTGACGAAGAGAATAGCCAATTCGAATACGTCCGATCCAATGACTGAATACTAAGCACAGATAGGCGAAGAGCGCTTCGCGTGCTCGAGGGAAACGTAAGCCTGCCTCCCCATTCCAATTCAGAAGAATTGAAAAACGTAGGCCTAACTTCTTGCAAGAATCCGACAAGATCTCGCGTATAATTCCAGCGACGAATAGTGAAGAGCGGCTCT
>Ga0206123_10000610_pt1 | contig 35118 bp, 29 predicted proteins | sample Helgoland_Spring_2_FD_160086 | JGI IMG/M metagenome (GOLD analysis project Ga0206123, IMG submission 160086) | Pelagic subsurface seawater microbial communities from Kabeltonne, Helgoland, North Sea - Helgoland_Spring_Bloom_20160316_1 | ecosystem: Environmental > Aquatic > Marine > Epipelagic ...
TTGATCGGCAAGAACACTTGTTACCCATCTATTGGGTAAGGTGCTAGAAACATTAGACCAAATGGCGCCTCCATTGTCGGTGGTCCAAAGATTGCCATCATCTGTACCTACAAAAATAACATCACTATTTAAAGCAGAAACACTAATGCTGATAATGGTGCCAAATGTTAAGTTGCCCTGATATGGGCCATAGGTCAAATCTGGGCTTATTGCAGACCAATTTCCAGCTGCATTTGTTGTTTTATACAAGCGATTTGCTCCATAATACAAGGTTTGAGAATCTGCAGGGTCAAAGGCGATGGGAGTGTCCCAGTTTTTTCTATCACTGTTAGAAATACCACTCATGGAACTAAAAAAAGAGGCGCCATCATTTGTAGACTTCCCCAAATTACCACGTTGTGATAAGGCATAAATAACGTTGGTGTTTTCTGGATCTACAAGTGGTTGAAAACCATCACCACCAAATATAGCTATCCAATTATCTGTCTCACCTGTGGTGGTACGTATGGTATTATTGTCTTGGGACCCAGCATATATCTTTGAAGGGTCTTGGGCATCTACATGAAATCTGTAAAGCTGTGTTATGGGAAGAGTATTGTACTTTAAAGAGGTGTTTCCTCCATTTTGAGTTTCATACAAACCTCCATCGTTACCCAGCAATATATTTTGTGGATTGGTTGGAGAGAAAGCCATGGCATGCTGATCTACATGTACATTAGAAAATGAATTATTCCAACTCTGTCCTCCGTCTGTAGATTTTTGCACCCTAAAATCTACATTATATATAATATCTTCATTAGTTGGGTCTATATAAATACCTCTAAACCACCAATGAAATCCTACATTTGTTAATTGGCTTGAATTACGAGTTTCCCAAGATTCTCCTCCATCAGCAGATCGGTAAACACCTTGAATGTTTCCAACTGCATCAGCATACCTTGCATATAAAACAGATGGATTGGACTCAGAAATAGAAATAGAAATACGCCCTTTTTGATCACCTTCAGATGGTAGACCGTTAGTCATCTGTGTCCAGGTTAAGCCACCATTGGTAGATTTGTAGAGTCCAGACTCCTCACCACCATAAATTCTGTTATTTGGAGTTCGTTCTCTTTGCCAGGCTGCCGCATAAACAATAGCTGCATTGGTAGGGTGCATGGCCATATCTATGATGCCTGTTTTGTCACTTATAAACAAAATTTGTTCCCATGAATCACCACCGTCAGTTGTTTTATAAACACCTCTGTTGGGGTCGTTTTTAAACAAAGGCCCCATGGCACCAACAAATATGGTATCATCATCATTAGGGTCTATAAGCACTTTTCCTATGCTGCCCACACCTGGCAAACCTCTAGACTCCCAAGACATTCCACCATCTGTAGAACGGTAAACACCATCACCGTCATAAGCCAAAGAACCTCCTCCAGCGTTTACCTCTCCTGTACCCACCCAAATAGTATTTGGATTGTTTTTTGAAAGCTGCATGTCTCCAATGGAAAGTGTTTCTTGATCATCAAATATAGGATTGAAGGTATTCCCTCCATCAATGGATTTGAAAATACCACCAGAGGCAGTACCCACATAATAAGTATTGGCGTTATTGAAAGGAATCTCTAAATCTGTAATTCTACCCCCTGTGTTCAAAGGGCCAACAAATTCCCAAAGTTGCTCAGAGGCCTTATGCTCAGAAGTATTTTTTTTCTTCCATTGCACTGCTTTGGCATAAGCGCTTGTGTTTATTTCTCCACCAGGATAAGCCCGACTCATAAACATAAAATCATGTGGAGAACTTTTATCAGATGTAACAATAGGAGTATTGTTGTGATCTTTACAAGAGAAAAACGATAGTGCAATAGCACCAATTAACAACTTTTTCAATGGGTTAGATTTTAAAGCTAAAGATACCTAAAAGTCTCTAGTTTTTTAAAGAAAAAGAACATGCAAAATTCAAGCTATTTTTAAAGGAAATAACAAGTAATGTAAATCTTAATGAAAGGGTAAATGTTAAAATTTAGTGCATTTTATCGAATAATTACGCACTATATCGGTTTAATGTATAAATTTTAGTATATTTAAGTCCCTAAAACAACCAAATGATAATATGAACTGCCTACGCAGTTGCGAGCATCTTTATATAAAAGTGAAACATAAAGTAAGAGATTTGAAAACATATCTCCGCTAAAAAGAAACACAAAAAAAAGATACAGCCAATTAGATTTTTTTGTTTTCATTGATTGTAAAAAAGAGCATTTCCACGAATGCTCTTTTTTTTTACCCTTAATATTGAAACAATCACCCCTACATTGGTGAGCTACCACCAGTGATAAGGATAAAAGCTATTGAGCCAGCAGCAAAACCTATAAAGGCCAGCCAAGTAATTTTTTTGAGGTACCAGATAAAATCGATACGCTCCATGCCCATTGCAGCAACACCTGCTGCGGATCCAATGATAAGCATACTTCCACCAGTACCAGCAGAGAATGCTATAAAATGCCAAAGCAAACTATCTGTCTCTGCAGTATACATACCCATAGAAGCTGCTACCAGTGGTACATTATCTATAATGGCAGAGAGCACCCCTAATAACATTACTACAATATCTTGAGAAGGTATTGTACTATTTAACACCTCAGCTAAATAACGAAGGGTTCCTACCGGGTCACCATTTTCTGCGATGCCATACACCAAACTCTCAAGTCCTGCTACGGCCATTAAAATTCCTAAGAAAAACAATATACTTGAAATTTCAATACGCGATAGCGCCTTGTGGGCAGAATAAAGGTGACGTCTTTCTTTACTGAAATCTTCTTCTGGATGGATATACTCTGATACTAGCCACACAACACCCAATGCCAACATCATCCCTATATAGGGGGGTAAATGAGTCAAGGTTTTAAAAATAGGAACAGATACAATCATACCAAGACCAAGAAATAGCATCTTCTTACTACTTAAAAGTCTTTCATTGGGTATCCCTTGATCATCAATTACTTGAATCTCACCCCTGAAGGCTGGTAGAAAAGAAGCAATAAAAAACGGCACTACAAAACAAATTATAGAAGGTATCACCACATACTCTATAAGCCCCAAAGCAGTTACATTTTTTGCAATCCACAACATGGTTGTTGTAACATCACCAATTGGAGACCATGCGCCCCCAGCATTGGCAGCAATTACAACCATAGAAGCAAACCATAGGCGCTCTTCGCGCTGAATAATTAATTTACGCAGCAGGGTAACAAGAACAATTGTAGCGGTGAGGTTATCTATTATGGCAGAAAGAATAAATGCTAAAATCCCGATAATCCATAACAACCTTTTTTTACTTTTAGTTTTTACGGCAGCTTTCAAGACCTCAAAACCACGATGTAAATCTATAATCTCCACAATGGTCATAGCACCTATTAGGAAAATCAAAATCTCTGCAGTCTTTCCTAGATGATGTAACAGCGTGTTTTCAAAACCATGTTCGGCTTGTTCACCTCCAGAGGCAAAACTAAAGGTATTTTCATAGGTGTCTATTACATCAAACCAACCTGCATGAAAACCAACAGCCAAAACACCCCAAATAAGTGCTGCCATTAAAAGAGCCGGCACTGTTTTATCTAGTCTGAGGGGATGCTCTAGAGTGATTGATAGATAACCAACTACAAATAGGGCTATAATGATTGATTCCATAAATAAAATACTTTATAAGCTTTATATTAATTGTTTTAAAGCAATTTCAAAAGCAGTGTTACTAATTTTTACTTTACTGCTATTGGCATTGTGTATATGTTGAATTGCTATTTTAATAGTATGTGAGGTATCATTAAAAATTGCTTGATCTGTCATCAATACTTTACCTTCCATAAAGTAGGCGAACACCCTAGCCATCCCACAATTACTTATAAAATCAGGAATTAAAGAGACACGATTGTCTGTATATTCCATGATACTCCCAAAGAAAATTTCTTTATCTGCAAAAGGTACATTTGCTCCACAAGATATGACCTGAAGCCCATTGTCAATTAAGCTACTAATTTGGTCTTTTGTAATCAATCTTGAAGCGGCACAAGGAGCAAAAATATCACATTCTAATGTCCAAATTTGTTCATTCATTTGCTCAAAAGACAACATGTGTTCTGCCACTAGAGTATTTCCATCTTTTTTATGATAGAGTTCAGTAATTTGCTCAAAAGAGAACCCATCTGGGTTTATAACTCCACCTACCCTGTCAATGATACCAACAATTTTAGCTCCCATTTGGGCTAAGTAGTAGGCAGCCGCAGCACCAACATTACCAAAACCTTGAACAATGGCTTTTTTACCTTTTACATCACCTCCATAAATTGCATAATAATGATGTACTGCTTGAGCCACTCCAAAACCTGTAATCATATCTGCTATGGTGTATTTTTTTGAAACATCTGGTGAGTAGTCAGGGTTTTCAATAACCTTTATAACGCCCTGACGTAACTGTCCAATCCTGTTAATTTTATCTGCTTCTGAGGGGTTAAAATGGCCGTTAAAAACCCCTTCTTGAGGATGCCAAACCCCACTTTGCTCTGTAATTGGAATAACCTCATGAATCTCGTCTACATTTAAATCTCCTCCGGTACCATAGTATGATTTTAATAGCGGTGAGACCGCTTTATACCAGCGCTCTAACACTCCTTTTTTGCGAGGATCTTGTGGGTCAAAATTAATTCCAGATTTAGCTCCGCCAATAGCGGGTCCAGACACTGTAAATTTAACCTCCATGGTTTTGGCAAGTGACAATACTTCATTTTCATTGAGCCCTACACGCATGCGCGTGCCACCACCTGCAGCTCCCCCGCGAAGCGAATTTATAACGGTCCATCCTTCTGCCTGTGTTTGTGAGTCTCTCCAATGAAACACAATCTCTGGGGCTTTCTCTTCGTATTTTTTAAGTAATTCTTTCATTGTGGGAGGTGCTTTTATCTTTGTTGGGTGTTTGATGTTATTGAATACTAATCGTTATCAAAATGTTTATTAACATATCATGATATAAAAAACAGAAGAGTTAAAGCTGTGTCATGAAAAAATATTTATGAATTAAACAATGATTAAAAAATTAATGATCTGGTATTTACCTCTGAGATAAAATTCAAGAAAAAATAAATATCATAGATTTTTTGATATCTTTTCAAATATAAAAAAATGAGATATCCTAAAAGTTTCTTTTCTTTAAAATTTACATCAAGGTATCAACGAAATTTAAAAACACACACCAGTGAACATCTAAGGTTGCTTTTTTAAGAGTCTTGATTTTCTTCCTCTATTTGCTCCCACATCTTGGCACTGTTTAGTCTGTATGTTCCCTGATAATCCCAATTGCATTCTTTAGGCGAAATAAGAGACAGCCATACATCACCATTCTTTTTACGATATAAAAAATAGGTTTTCCCCAGAACAGGCTCAAAACTAAATTTAGCGTTGTAAATTAAATTGTTGTACTCAAATTGTCTCATCATTAAATCATACTGTGCTTTGAGATCATCAAACTGAGATTTAAACTGATGGTTTACTTTGTTAATATTTGTATTTTTCCAAGAAGTGATATCATCTGGAATAATAGCCGGAGCGCCCAAGTTTGTTGCATATGGCGTTAGTGAAGCGCTATACTTCTGTGACTTTTGGTCAAAGACCACTTGGTCTGGTTTTTTCTCTTTGGATGCAGGCATTACTACAGATTAGATTTTCATCAAATATACTTTGAAGAGAGAGAACTAAATTAAGATTTTGAAAACTTTAAGATATGGTCTTTTGCAACAGTAGTGACTTCTAATTGAAAAAAACAACCCCACTGCTATGATCTTTACTCGCTCCTGTTACACTAGACAAGCAATTTACCTCATCTCTAAATTTCAAGACACCTAAAAGCCCAAAAATTAAAGCCTCCTTAAATTCAATGAGCGTTTTACCGGGCACTACCAAAGAAACATCTACAAGTGCTTTTATTTGCTCTAATAAAAAACGATTGTATGTGCCCCCTCCCGTAACTAGCACGCTACTACCAGGTTCAAATTGCTGGGCTATTTGGCTTGCAAAATGCGCAACACAGGTTCTTAAAACATCTATATCTTTTGCATTAGAGGCTTTTAATATGGGCATTAATTCTTTGTGAACCCATTCTATACCCAAAGATTTTGGAGCAGGCAGTGTGTAAAAAGGTAAGGTCTCCAATTGCTTGAGTATGGTGGGTAAAACTTTACCAGATCTTGCCAATTCACCACCATCGTCATAGGGCATTGCTAATTTTTGAGCAAAGTGATTCATAACCACGTTTATTGGACAAATATCATAGGCCACAGACACCCCATTGCATATCTTAGATAAATTTGCAAATCCACCAAGATTTAGACAATAATCGTATTGAGAAAAAAGAAGTCTATCACCCATAGGAACCAGGGGAGCTCCTTGACCTCCAAAGAGTACATCCTGAACCCTAAAATCACAAACAACAGTTTGTTGTGTGTATTTTGATATTTGCTTTAAATTACCTACTTGCAATGTAACTCCTTGTTCTGGTTGGTGTAAAACAGTATGGCCATGACTACAAACTGCATCCAAATCCTTGATGTTATTATCTGAAATAAATGTTTTAATGATAACTCCCAAATATTTGGTGTATTCTATGTCTAATAAAATTAACTCCTCTGAGGAACAATCAACCGCTTTGAGAAGCCTATCCTGCCAATGGGTTGAGTAGGGGATTGTTTTTGCCAAGGACATCTCAAAGGTTATGTGTTCTTGCATATCAAAATAACAAAGTGCCAAATCTATCCCGTCAAGTGAGGTACCACTCATCACACCCAACACTTTATAACTTTGTTTTTTCATACCTTAAATATCACAAAAAAAAGACAATACATAACTAAGGTCACAACAATTTATTTAGGATCGTCAGGGTAATACCAATTATAACAATACAACCATAATAACACACTTTTATGATAGCAATGCAAAACACAATAATTACATATTTGGCAATAATTTCTCTTTTGAGAATTATGTTTTTAGCACTATCTTTACAAAGAGATCATTTTATTGAATTTTAAACAAAAAATATGGATTTTAACCTGTCTGAAGAACACTTAATGATACGCCAAGCGGCTCGCGATTTTGCCAAACAAGAATTACTCCCTGGTGTTATTGAAAGAGATAACAAGCAAGAATTCCCAAAAGAGCAGGTAAGAAAGATGGGGCAGCTTGGCTTTATGGGCATGATGGTAGATCCAACATACGGCGGCGGCGGCATGGATACCTTGAGCTATGCCATAGTAATTGAGGAACTGAGTAAAGTAGACGCCTCATGTTCTGTGATTGCCTCGGTGAATAACTCTTTGGTTTGCTATGGTATCGAACAATATGGAACCGAACAGCAAAAACAAAAATATTTAACAAAACTTGCTACTGGAGAAGCCTTAGGTGCTTTTTGTTTAAGCGAACCAGAGGCAGGTAGTGACGCAACATCTCAAAAAACTACAGCCATTGATAAAGGAGATCATTATGTTTTAAATGGTACAAAAAATTGGATTACAAATGGTGGCAGTGCAGACTACCATATAGTAATCGCTCAGACAGATAAAGACAAAGGACATCGTGGTATTAATGCCTTTATTGTCGAGAAGTCATGGGACGGTTTTGAAATTGGCCCTAAAGAAGACAAATTAGGAATAAGAGGTAGTGACACCCACACCTTAAACTTTAACGATGTAAAAGTACCTAAAGAAAACAGAATTGGAGATGACGGTTTTGGCTTTAAGTTTGCCATGAAAACGCTCTCTGGTGGCCGCATCGGTATTGCGGCTCAAGCCCTAGGGATTGCCTCAGGGTCCTATGAAATGGCGAGAGATTATTCTAAAATAAGAAAATCCTTTGGGACAGAAATTTGTAACCACCAAGCCATTGCCTTTAAACTGGCAGACATGCATCTTGAAATTGAAGCAGCGCGCTATTTGGTCTACAAATCTGCCTGGGATAAAGACAATTCTACTAATTATGATACCTCCAGTGCCATGGCAAAATTAAAAGCAAGTAAAGTTGCCATGGAAGTCTCTGTAGAGGCAGTACAAATCCACGGAGGTAATGGCTTTGTAAAAGAATACCATGTAGAGAGAATGATGCGTGATGCCAAGATCACACAGATATATGAAGGCACAAGTGAAATTCAAAAAATCGTAATTACAAGAAGCATGTTAAAAGATTAAACTAGCCATGACACACCACAAAAAAACCTAACGCATTGTTAGGTTTTTTTTTGTGTAGGTATTTTGCTATTGAGCTATTTCTTTCTTATAAAAACAGTCACCGGTACGCCATGAAAATCAAACTCTTTGCGTAATTGATTTTCTAAAAAACGCTTGTAAGGTTCTTTTACGTATTGGGGTAAGTTGGCAAAAAAAGCAAAGCTTGGCCACGGTGTTGGTAATTGTGTCACATACTTTATTTTGATGTATTTGCCTTTATATTGTGGCGGGGAGGTATGCTCTATAATGGGTAACATTGTATCGTTTAAAGTACTTGTTTTTATTTTCTTAGTACGGTTTTGGTAAACCTCAACAGCAGTTTCAATGGCCTTATAAATACGTTGCTTATTGAGCACAGATATGAAGACAATAGGCACGTCTGTGTAGGGCTCGCACTGCTTTTTTATGTACTTCTCAAAATCCTTAGCGCTTTGATTGTCTTTCTCTATTAAATCCCATTTGTTGGCCAGGATAACAACCCCTTTGTTATTTCTGTGGGCAAGCCAAAATATGTTTTGCACCTGTCCATCAAAGCCCCTAGAGGCATCAAACACTAATATAATAACATCACAATGTTCAATAGCTCTTACACTGCGCATTACAGAGTAAAACTCTAAATCTTCTTTTACTTTACTTTTTTTTCGGATGCCAGCAGTATCTACCAAGTTAAACTCGAAACCAAAACGCTTGTATTTGGTGTCAATACTATCTCTTGTAGTACCAGCAATATCTGTAACAATATACCTGTCTTCTCCAATTAAAGCATTGATAAATGACGATTTACCAGCATTTGGACGTCCTACAACAGCAAATCTTGGTAGGCTATCCTCCATATGCTCAACGGCCTTTGGAAGTGCCTTTACTAAGTCATCAAGTAAATCTCCGGTGCCACCTCCATTGATACTTGAAATGGTATAAAAACGCTCAAAACCTAGAGAATAAAACTCTACGGCATCTTGGGCTCTTTTAGAATTATCTACTTTGTTTATAGCAAGAAAGACTGGCTTTTTACTTTTTCTTAGAAGTTGCGCTACATCTTCATCCATACCGGTAACACCGCTCTCTACCTCCACCATAAAAATAATGGCATCTGCCTCATCAATGGCAAGAGTTACTTGCTTATCAATCTCGGCCTCAAAGATATCATCACTACCAACAACATATCCACCCGTATCGATGAGTGAAAACTCCTTACCGTTCCAGTCGCTCTTTCCGTAATGGCGATCTCTGGTAACACCGCTCACAGCATCTACAATAGCCTCACGACGTTGTATCAACCTATTAAAAAATGTAGACTTCCCTACGTTTGGACGCCCTACAATAGCAACAATACTCATAGTTTCTGAAATTTTCTAGTCTGCAAAAATACTCTTTTAGATTTGATATTAGCCAGGAAGTACAGAGTCTTTATTTTCTTGTCTATTTTGTGGTTTGAGAATCCTTAGCCGTTGTAACCAAACCTGCGTAACTGCCTTTGGTTATTACGCCAGTTTTTATTTACTTTCACATAGGTTTCTAGATGTATTTGTTTGCCAAAAAACTTTTCTAAATCTTTTCTAGACTCAACTCCAATTCGCTTTATAGCCTCCCCTTTGTGGCCAATAATTATTCCTTTTTGAGAATCACGCTCTACCATAATTACAGCCCGAATTCTAATAATATCTTGGTCTTCAAAAAACTCTTCAGTTTCTATCTCAACACTGTAAGGAATTTCCTTTTTGTAATGCATTAGGATTTTTTCTCTAATGGTCTCGTTTACAAAAAAACGCTCTGGTTTATCTGTTAATTGATCTTTGGGGTAAAAAGCTGGTGATTGGGGCAGTAAGTCTACAATACGTTTAAAAACCTCTGGGACCCCAAAATGTGTAAGAGCAGAGATGGCAAAAATTTCTGCATTAGGCACTTTTTCTTGCCAAAGATTCATAGCCTCTTTCAGCAAAGCTTCGTCTCCCTTATCAATCTTGTTTATAAGCAGTAAAACATGGGTTTTACTTGTTGTTATTTTACTAAAAAATGTTTCGTCTTTTAATTCTTTCTCGCCAAGTTCAACGATATACAGCAAAACATCAGCATCTTCAAAAGCAGATTTTACAAAATCCATCATGCTCTCTTGTAACTGGTATGCTGGTTTTATAATACCAGGTGTGTCACTGAGTAACATCTGGAAATCATCTCCATTTACAATACCTAGAATTCTGTGACGGGTGGTTTGTGCCTTAGAAGTTATAATAGAAAGGCGCTCTCCTACAAAAGCATTCATTAGGGTACTCTTACCTACATTGGGATTCCCAATGATATTTACAAAACCTGCTTTGTGTGGTGTGTTTTCCATGTGTCAAAGATAGCTACAAAAAAAAGAGGCTTGACCCAAAGACCTCAACAAATATTTCAGCCAGGTATTAAAAATACCCTGTGCATTATTTTTGTTTTTGTTCCCAATTCCAGGCAGATAATAGGGCTTGTTGCAGGGTGTGCTCAGCCTTCCAACCCAGTACATTATTTGCTTTGGTAGTATCAGCAAACGCCTGTGTGACGTCACCCTCTCTTTTATCTACAATTTTATAGTTTAATTTTTGTCCAGTTACGGTTTCAAACGCAGTAATAACCTCCAATACAGACGATCCCTTTCCTGTCCCAATGTTATACACATCAAAGTTAGTTTGCTGCGTGTTTGCTAATAGTTTTTGTAAGGCAGTAACATGGGCTTGTGCTAAATCTACTACATGGATATAATCTCTAATTGCGGTACCATCTGGAGTTGGGTAATCATCGCCAAAGACAGACAGCTGAGCCCGCTGAGCTGATGCGGTTTGAGTTATGTAAGGTACCAGGTTTTGAGGAACTCCAATTGGCAGCTCTCCAATCAGGGCACTTTGATGGGCGCCAATAGGATTAAAATACCGCAAGGCTGTTGCGTTAATATTTGGGCTCACTTTGCAGGTGTCTTGAATAATTTCTTCTCCTATTTGTTTGGTATTTCCGTAGGGAGATTCTGCTTTTTTTATGGGGGCGGTCTCTGTAATTGGCATTTTGTCTGCCTGTCCATACACAGTACAAGAGGAGCTGAAAATAAAAGAGGCCTGCTCCTTTTTCTGTAATTCTTGCAATATATAAACCAAGGTTCCAATGTTATTTTCATAATACAATAAGGGATTCTCCACACTCTCTCCAACAGCCTTAGATGCAGCAAAATGGATGACTCCCTGTATGTCATCATATTTTTTGAAAAAACCAGTCACCGCAGATTTTTCTCTTAAATCGAGCTTCTCAAAAGCTGGAGTAATACCAGTAATGGCAATAATACCATCCAACACTTTAATGTTTGAGTTGGATAAATTATCTATAATAACAACATCATAACCTTCTTCCTGTAATCTTACAACTACATGAGAGCCAATAAAACCTAAACCGCCTGTAACTAGAATTTTCATTTATGAAATGTGTGTTTTAATTTAATACAAATATATTGATATTTATACATCAAAAGTTAAATCACGGCTAGTGAATTTGAAATAAAACGATACCCTAAGAAAGTTTAAATCTTGTAAAAAAGAGATAGGATAGGTATTTAAAATTAGGTATTTTTACGCTTAGTTAATAGATGAAAAATCTTTGATTTTTGTTAGGTAAAAGATAAGTTCACTCCCTGAAAGAAAGTTATGATCACAATAATAGCAGCCGCTGGCCAAAACAATGAACTTGGTAAAGACAATGATTTGATATGGCATTTGCCTGACGATTTTAAACGCTTTAAGGCCCTAACAACAGGACACTACATTATCATGGGGCGTAAAACTTTTGAATCTTTTCCAAAACCACTACCCAACAGAACACATATAATTATCACAAGAGATACTACCTACTGTCCAAAAGTTTCGCCAGACCAACAACAAAACATTATTGTAGTTCATTCTTTAGACCAAGCTTTGTTAAAAACTACTGGGCAACAAACGGTGTTTATTATTGGTGGTGGAGAGATTTATAATTTATCTATGGAGGTTGCAGACAGGATAGAACTCACCAGAGTACATGGCACATTTAAGGCAGATACTTTTTTTCCAGAAATTGACACAAGCAGTTGGCAAAAAACATCAGAAATGCATCACAATGTAGATGAGAGACATTTATATGGGTTTACCTACGAGACTTGGGAGCGTGTCTGAATAACACCAGCAAATTATCATAAAAAATAATCCTATTTTTGTAATAGATATAAAAAACAGAATATGAAGGCTTATATATTTCCAGGACAAGGTGCTCAGTATACAGGTATGGGACTTGAGTTATACCAAAACTCTGCGCGCGCAAAAACACTTTTTGAAAAGGCAAACCAAACCCTTGGTTTTGAAATCACTAAAATTATGTTTGAAGGTACCTCAGAGCAGCTCAAACAAACAAAAGTAACCCAGCCTGCCATTTTTTTACACTCAGCAATTACTGCAGAAGTTATGGGATCACAATTTGCTCCCGATATGGTTGCTGGTCATTCTTTAGGTGAAATATCTGCGCTGGTTGCCAACAAAACACTAGCCTTTACAGATGGCTTGCAACTGGTTTATAAAAGAGCACTTGCTATGCAAAAAGCCTGTGAGGCGGAACCCTCAACAATGGCAGCAGTTCTTGGCCTAGATAATACCCTTGTAGAAGATATTTGCGCCTCGCAATCTGGAATTGTTGTTGCTGCAAACTACAACTGCCCAGGACAGTTGGTTATTAGCGGTGAGATAGATGCGGTTAATAATGCCTGTGAGGCCTTAAAACAAGCAGGTGCAAGACGCGCTTTGCTTCTGCCCGTTGGAGGAGCATTTCATAGCCCACTTATGGAGCCCGCAAGAGAAGAATTAGCTGATGCCATAGAAGCGACTCATTTTCACACCCCAAGCTGTCCTATCTATCAAAACGTTTGTACAACTGGGGTTACAGATGCCTTAGAGATACAAAAAAACTTGATTGCCCAACTCACAGCTCCTGTTAAATGGACCCAAAGCATGCAAAATATGATTGCGGATGGAGCAACTCACTTTACAGAAATTGGTCCAGGAAATGTCTTACAAGGTTTGATGCGCAAAATTGATAGAAGCGTAGAGACATCAAAAGGAGAAATTTAATCTTTACTAGTATATATAAAAAGAGACTGCTTGTGGGCAGTCTCTTTTTTATTTGTTTGTGTAAAACTACTTAGAAATAAAATCAATTACTGTTTTAGTGATAAAGGCAATTTGCTCATCGTCTAGTTCTGTGTGCATTGGCAAAGATATCACCTCTTTCACTAATCTGTTTGTTACGGTAAAATCTGCCTCTTTATATCTGGTATCTGCGTATGCTTTTTGTAAATGAAGAGGTATGGGATAATAGACCCCGCAAGGAATGTCGTTGGCATTTAAATGAGCTACTAGAGCGTCTCTATCAATATTTTTAACCTGTAAGGTGTATTGATGAAAGACATGACAATCACAGGTATCGCAAATAGACGAGGAACTTTCGCAAAATCCAGTTGGCGTTATAATATTTTGGATACCCGCAAAGGCCTTTGTGTATTTTCTGGCTGTATTTCTTCTCGTTGTATTGTACTGGTCTAGCTTTGGTAATTTTGCTCTCAATACCGCAGCTTGTATAGAATCTAACCTTGAATTCACGCCAACAACATCATGATGGTATCTTTTGTACATACCATGATTAACAATCCCTCTTATCACATGAGCCAAGGCATCATCATTAGTAAAAATAGCTCCTCCATCTCCATAGCAACCAAGGTTCTTTGAAGGAAAAAAAGAAGTAGAACCCACATGACCAATGCCACCGGTCATTTTTTTCTGACCTGTTTTTGAAGTATACCTGGCGCCAATACCTTGCGCATTGTCCTCGATTACATAAAGGTTGTGTTTTGTTGCCAGTTCCATCACCTGATCCATGTTAGCGGCCAGACCAAAAAGGTGTACTGGGATTATTGCTTTGGTTTTGGGAGTAATTGCTTTTTCAATAGCAGCAATATCAATATTGAAATTAATTGGGTCAACATCCACTAAAACTGGGGTAAGTTGCAATAAAGCGATCACCTCCACAGTGGCTGCAAATGTAAAATCTGCAGTAATAATCTCATCGCCAGGTTGCAGATTCAAGCCCATCATAGCTACTTGAAGCGCATCTGTACCATTACCACAAGGTATTACATGTTTTACTCCAAGGTATGCTTCAAGTTCTTTTTGAAATGCGTGTACCTCCGGTCCATTTATAAATGCTGTTGTGTCTATGACCTCTTGAATCGAGGTATTGACGCTCTCACGTATGGCGGCATATTGACCTTTTAGATCTACCATTTGAATTTTTCTCATATAATGCTGCTTCTTATAAATCAAGTAGTGCCAGAATCTAAAAACTAACACAACTTGATTGGCTATATTTTAGAATACAAAAATACAAAATTGCATGATATGAAACCCAATCCAATACCCCAACCCTAGCAAATGAGTTGAAGTTATTAATATCTAAGTTACAAGCATATTGTAAAACTTCAATTTTGTACTTTTACACCCGTGAGTATACTCTATAACATACTGCTTTATACTACCAAAGGTATTTTATCTATAGCCCAGCATTTTAGTAAAAAACTAAAACTATTTGTGGCCGGAAGCAAACAAACTTTCCAGGTATTAGAGGATAATATTTCCGGCAAAGACCAAACAATTTGGTTTCATTGTGCCTCCTTGGGTGAGTTTGAACAAGGTGTCCCTGTAATGCACTCACTAAAAAAATCACATCCAAATCACAAAATTATTGTAAGTTTTTTCTCCCCTTCTGGTTATGAGAATAAAAAAAATACTTCCATTGCAGATGTTGTGGTTTACTTGCCCTTGGACACCAAAAGAAACGCAAAAAGATTCATCCAGCAGGTACATCCATCGCTGGTGTTTTTTGTTAAATATGAATTTTGGCCCAACTACTTAACAGAGTTGAAGCGGCAAGAAATAAAAACGCTTTTAATTTCAGGAGCCTTTAGAAAGGAGCAATTGTTTTTTAAATCCTACGGAGGAGTAATGAGAAGGGCATTAGAAAGCTTTGACCACTTTTTTTTACAAGACCTTGTCTCAAAAGAATTGTTACAAACCATTGGAGTAGCCAATACTAGCGTTAGTGGAGATACTAGATTTGATAGGGTATCACAACAAATTACAATGGACAATACCCTAGATTTTATAGCACGTTTCAAAAAAGACCATACATGCATTGTTTGTGGAAGTATTTGGGAGGAAGATCAAGACTTGCTCCTTGAGTACATAAACCAGGCACCGAAACACATAAAATGTATCATTGCTCCCCACGCCATAGACACAAGTAAAGTTTTAGCACTAAAAAACAAGATTAAAAAGCAAACCGTTTTATACTCTCAAAGCATAGGCAAAGGATATTTAGACCCCATTGATACAGCACAAGTATTTATCATAGACACTATTGGTTTACTTGCCAAAATATATAGCTATGCAGATATTGTGTATGTTGGAGGGGGCGCAGGAACAAAAGGCTTACACAATATATTAGAACCCGCAACTTTTGGCGTTCCAGTAATTATTGGCAAGAATTATAACAAGTTCCCAGAAGCTGTAAAACTAAGATCAATAGGGGGATTGTTTTCTGTAGAGAATAGTACTCAGTGCAAAACCATTCTCAATAAATTAGTAAAAGATTCAAATTTTAGAAATAGAACAGGAATGATATGCGGGCATTTTGTTGACAGCAACACCGGAGCAACAAAGAAGATAGAGGAGTATCTAAAAAATTCACAAAATAGCACAGTAGCTAAACAGTAACTGCATTATTCAAATACCTTCTAAAAGGCAGCAACTCCATATAAAGTGCAACCACTCTTTGATTAAAATCTGGGGCCAATACCTCTTGTTTTGTAAACGTTTTTCCTGCTGCAAATGATTTTCTTCTTAAAAGATTAATGTACTGATGGTCTGCTTGGTATCCCTTTGGAGCATTTTTGAGGCTTTTACTTGGCAATAAATCTCCGAACGTTTCTTTGAAAGATTTTTTATTTAAAATTGCTACAAGTTCATGGCCATTGTAATCAATGGCCTCTCTTATACTTTTTAACACTTTTGAAGAGGGATGCCAGTACCCACCACCAATAAAATTCTCTTCTATACCAATGTGTATGTAAAAATCTCCTTGTTTACTAATTTGGTCTAGACCAGCTCCAAAATGGTTTTTATAAACCGGCTTTAAGGGCTGAAACATCAAATTATTATTAATGCGGTTAATGGCTTTTTTTCCGGGTGTATCAAAATAATCTGTATCGATGGCTGCTAATTTTTCATTCATGGCATCTAGCCAAGCTATATAAAAGTCTCTGACCCTATGGTATTGCTTTCGATTGATATCCATCCAATCTTTGGAATTGTTTTGATCAAGGGCAGAGAGAAACTCATAAAGGTGCTCAAAACTCACAGGAAATTAACTTAAGTGTTTAGACTGTTAATTTGCCCCTTAAGTTCTTCCATAGATTGTTGTAACTCCCTGAGCAAAGAACTCTCATTGGGCTCATCAATGCCAAAGGTTAGCTTACTATTTACAAGCCATAGTTCTTGTATACTCTTAACTGCAACGTCTATTGGTATGTATTCTGGGTTTAACGAAATTAACCGAACTCGATCTGGTGCACCAGGAACTTTTTGCAACTTTTTCACCAAAACAGAATCATGAAGTACCACAATATAAATTTTACGATCACTGGCTTCTGATATGCTAGGCACGGCCTTTCCAAGGACCCACTCATTTGGTCTGATGCTTGGCAACATACTGTCTCCCTCAACTTGAAAACCTCTATAGGTCGCATTCCTATATTGAGGTAGAGGTATATTAAATGCAGGTAATGTTTCATACCACTCAACATCTTGAACATTGTGTGGATATCCTGCCGCCGCTTTTTGATTGACTAGGGCGATGGTATCATTTTGATCTACATCAAGAGTAATTACCTTGGGACTTACATCACCTCCATTGATATTGACAACCTTATTGTAACTCTCACCAAACAACCACAACGGGTTTATGTTAAATTGACGTAAAAGCTCCATAACTACCTTACCAGATAATTTTGTTTTACCTCGCTCTATATCTGCTGTTGTGGCACCAATACCAAGAATTTCAGCAAAATATTGTTGGGTATGATTGAGTTCTTCTCTTACTTTTTTAAAGCGTCTGGCTTCTATAGATAATTTTGTGTCCATATTCAAATATACATTTTTTTGGAATATATCCAATATTTTGTTGGGATATTTTCCAAAAAAAGGAATGATTCCATAACAGGAGTCCTCAGACTCAAACAATTATGACATGTGCTGTAAACTAAAAAGCTAAAAATGTAGCGGTAAAACTGTAGAAAGAGATTAGGAGCAAATACCAAAAGAAAATTAATTTTTCAACTTTCTTAAATTACAAACAAAGCTGTAAATGGCAGTTTTTTTTTATTTTCTATTTTCAAATACCCTAAACAAAGACACCCCAACCAAGGTCAGCACCACTGGCCATATTACAAAAAGATCAACCCGAAGCACATCTACCCCACCCTCTACTTGATAAGAGAGCCATTGTTGCATATAATACTCCCATACAATAGCGGCAATTACCACGCAAAAGGTTATGATGTATAGTAAAATTTTTGGTGTTAATTTCATAGCTTGAATAGTGCAAAACCACTCTTATAAAAATTTGTATTTAGTTTGATTTATATAAGAGCAGATTAATTGTCTTTATTGTGCTCTTTTTGTACATCCTGGTCTCTGTATTTACAACAAGGGTGTACACTTTGATAGGCCTTTTCTGTTGCTTTTATTTGTTCTGTGTCATGACCAACGGCGGCAACAGATGCATTTATTGCAGCTAAGGTTGTTTTTCCTTCATTATAGATTACTCGCAACTCTTTTGTGTCTAGATTCCAAACCGCAGACTTCACTCCTTTGGTTTTGATAGCAGCCTTCTCTATGCGTTGTTTGCACATACCACAAACTCCGTCTACAGCAATGACTGCTTTTTCATTTTTATTTTGTCCAAAAACACTTGCTCCAAAAACAAGCATCAATACTAGTAATACATTTTTCATCTTCTTTAATTTTAGTTTATTTTATATCTTAATCCTGCGTAATAGTTAGCTCCAAAAATTGGGCCATATACAAATGTAGTGTCAAAATTTGAACCAAAAGGGTTTTGAGCATCCAAAATTGGGTTCTCTTGTCTTTGATCTGTAATATTCTCTGCTCCTACATATATTTCAAACTTAGAACTAAATACTTTGGTGATTTGTGTATTTAGTGTACCCAAAGAAGGAGTACTCTGTGGGAGTCTATAAGGAGCCTCATTGGTTTGAGTACTGGGGAGGCGTTGAGAGCTTAACCAGTTATAGGTTGCGTCAAATTTCCATTGCGCATCTTTATACAGCAGTGTCTGGTAAGATAGGTTTGCAAAAAAACGATGCTCTGGAGTTAGCGCTTTAGCTAATCTTCCAATAGCAAAGTCTGTTTGTACGTCATAGTATTTATATGTTGTTCTAAAATCTAAACGCTCTAATATAGCATAGCTCAAGTCTACTTGAAGGCTATTGGCAGTAGTTGCGTTTTGTGCATTGTAAAAACGTATCTGGTTAGGATCTTCCCAATCCACAACCACTTGATTTTGAAAATCTGTTCTATAAAAATCCATACTCACCTCTGCTTTACGATCAAAAACAGTAAATCCTTGCAAAAAAGAAACCCCGTAGTTCCAGGCAATTTCTGGATCCAGTCCATAAATAGGCCCACCATTATCTGTGATAGAGATAGCCCTTGAGGTTGCAAAAAGCGACTGGTTTTCTGTAAAAATAGTGGCACTGCGTTTTCCTCTACCAAAAGAAGCTCTTAGTGCCGCTTTATTCCAAGGGGTATAACGCGCATGAAATCTTGGGGTAACAAAGGTGCCTAATAAATTATGGGTGTCTACACGAAGGCCGGTTGTCATGGTGAAATTCTCTAAATCATCAAATGAGTATTCAAAAAAGGCTCCAAGACTTTGTTCTGTTCTGTTGTAATTTTTATTCTCTACCAGTTCTTTATAATCATCATAAGCGGCTGTAATACCTGTTTTAAAAGTATGCCTAGAATCACCAATAATAGAATTAAAAATACCACTAACATAGCCACTATCATGCTGTATATTGTACTCTCGTAATCCAAAATAAGAATTTTGCTCGTGTCTATTTCCGGCTACCTGTATACCAATAGATTGATAGGGTGCACTCGGTGTCACATACCCTAGTTTGGCAGTAAAACCAGCGCGCTGTGTATCAACCTCACCTCCCCAAAAATTAGTAGTACCACGATCTCGATTTGGCACAAAACCCGTTTGCCCAACCTGCTTATCATCTTTTAAATAATTAAGAGTTATAAAACTCACAAAACCCGTTTTAGGATTTGCATATTGCCAGCGGTTCATAAAATTTATTTGTTTAGCCAGCGGGTTGTCAAGAAATCCATCTTCATTTCTGTCATTTTTTTTATCTCTTGTGTTTCCGTGAAGGTATACTCCGGTGCTCCAGGTGTCTGTAAGTTTTGTGTTTAAGTGAACATTTAATTCTTGTCTACCTCCCAGAGCGCCAAAGGCATTTACAAATATTTTATTATCTGTGCTGGGCTTTACAAGTTCTGCATTAATCTGTCCTGCAATGCTTTCAAAACTATTTACAACACTACCTGCCCCTTTGGTTATTTGGATACTCTCTACCCAAGTACCGGGTATAAAACTAAGTCCATAGGCCTGAGAAGCCCCCCTGACAGAAGGAATGTTCTCTGTGGTGATTACCGTGTAGGGAGAAGTGAGCCCTAGCAATCTTATTTGACGAACCCCTGTAATAGCATCTGCAAAATTGACATCTATGGATGGGTTGGTTTCAAAACTTTCTGAAAGATTACAACAAGCCGCTTTCAATAATTCTGCACTAGAAATGTTAATCACGTTTTCTGCCCCAAGATAAGACCTAGAGGTTGCTTTAATTCTTGAAGTTAGTACCACTTCATCTAAAGTTCCTTTAGATCTTAATAAATGCCTAATAGTAGTATTAGGATTTGTAACGGTAATTGTATCTGTGGTATATCCCACATAACTTACCACTAATTTTGAGTATTGAGCCGAAAACTCAATGCTGAAATTTCCGTCGATATCAGTAACAGTACCCACCTGAGAATTAAGCCAAAAAACATTGGCAAAAGGCAAGGATACTTCTTTATTGTTTTGTAGTTCTAAAATACTACCAGATACTTTTTGTTGTGAAAAAAGCAGTGCTGGTAAAACTAGCAATAGGTATAAAATATGTTTCATTATATATAATGTGTTAATAAGATGAATGTGGCCATGAAAATCATGACGCTATTTTCAATAAATGTGGCTTGGGTCATGGGCAGTTTTAAAACCGTCCCTAGGCAGGCACATTGTATTTGTTTTTTTTGAAGTAAAACAACGCAAACTCCAATGGTGGTTATACTTAATAGAATAACCGTTACAACTAGCGTTATGGGTAGTTGGAGTTTTGCTAACAACAAAAAACCAAGAATCAATTCTAAAAAAGGATATACCAGGCCGTATAAAGATAGGCGCTTTGCAAGAGGGTCATACATAGCAAATGATAAGGCAAATCCAGAGAGATCTAAAAACTTAAAAAGGCTAAAGACAAAGAAAAATAAGCCCATAAAATCGAGCATAAAATCTAAGGTAGTAAATTCTCTAAAATTTAAAGCACTGCTAACAAGTAGCAAAAATCCAAAAATCAAAAACAAGGGTTTTAGTTGCTCCAGCTTTGACCCTTGAGGGGCTTTTTTATCCCTGTCAAACACATTGTTTTGTTTTACCCTTTGGGTATTATCTTCAATCAGGGTAAATTTTGAGGGCAGCACCTCTTTTAACAACTTGGTTTGAAGAACCGAAGCCGTAGTTAGTAAAGCTGTGCCTTTTTCGAGATCAACATGTACCTGATGAACTCCTTCTAGAGATAGAAAGGCTCTTGTTACAGAATCCTTGCAACCATTACAAGTCATTCCTTGAATATGATATGTTTGTGTCATTTTTTTAAATTTAATATAAAATTACATGTGGTGCCCAAAAACATAGGTGCACACAAAAGTGTTGCTATTTAAAAAATAGCTTTTGCAGTATATTAAATTAAAAAGGTGTCGAAAAGTATAGGAAAATCTTTTATTAGAGGTGGTGGATTGTAGATGGTGTATACAACCTCTTGTTGGAATGTTAAAATTTCAGAAACACTACTGATAATAGCGTTGTTGTCAACCTCAAACACTGGTGTGAGTTGAAATTCAACAACGGGCTGCTCGACGGTGTCATCAAAAGCTACTTGAGTGTAGAGATTGTTACAACAAGAGTGGGTATTACTTTGACCAGACTCATCACAAAGATCTTTTACCACTGCCATACCACAAGATAAGCGTTCTTGCCCTATGGTCACTTTGGCCATCACCTGGTGGCCACCACAAAAATGTTGGGCGTAGGTTATACCTGTATTACTAGTAAGTAATAGAAGCGTTAGTAGTATAGAGATGATTTGTTTCACAGTGCAAAATTACAACAATAGTAAAGTCGTAGTGGTAAATTTTAGTTAATTTCTTTATCTATCCTACCGCATTTCAGCATTTTATCTCCAAAATAAGGATTTCTAATTTCTTTAGAGTTACTCAACCAGTACCCGCCCGTATTATTAAATGCCATTGGGCAATACTGCTTATAGAAAAGCCCTGTTGCCACATTGTTTTCTAATAATTTCTCAACGCTGGTAGTAACGATCACAAATTTTTCGCGTTGCACCTGGATATCATTTGACATTGAAATTTCCTTAATAGCAGCAAGAGTAATTTCATCCCCACCCATTAAAGACACACTAGAGGATAGCTCTTGAGCTGCCTGAGCTGTGGCGGTTGGATTTGTATTAACTAACGCATTTTTTAATTTTGTATAATAATGAAAAACTTTAGAGGCGCCTTTTGATGTAAAAGTCACGTCCTGAATTTCACCCTCACTAATTAACTCAATAGCCACAGGTGCTTTTTTAATTTCTGGTTCATTGGCATTGGTTTGGTTTTTACAAGAAAAAAGAAATAATGACATTCCTAAAAAAAGAGTATGTAGTAAATATTTCATGGGTATGATTTAAAAAGCAAAAGTACGAAAAACAAAAACCTATGAGAAAAATCAAGCAAAGAAATTGGATGGTATACCAACTTTGAAATACTTTTACCAAAAAAATTATCGCCATGATTTTAGATACTTTAAAACCTCAGCTTACTGCTATAATAAAGGACAAGACTGCTACTGTAGACGAGCGATTACAGAATATTTGTAAGCTTCTTACACAACAGGTATCGTATTATGACTGGGTCGGTTTTTATTTTGCAAATCATGCCACAAAAACACTCCATTTAAAAGCTTATTGTGGAGCACCTACAGAGCATACCACCATTGAGTTTGGGAAAGGTATCTGCGGCCAGGTTGCTTTGAGTAATCAAAACTTTGTGGTACCAGATGTAAAGGCGCAAGATAATTACATTGCATGTAGCATTTCAGTAAAAGCAGAAATTGTTATACCACTGTTTAAAGACGGTATCAATATTGGTCAAATAGATATAGACTCTAATACCCCAAACCCCTTTACAAGTGCAGATGAAGATTTCCTCACCTGGCTCAATGAAAAGGTAGCCACTATTTTATAACATCACATTCCTGTTCTGATAGCCTCTACAGGGTCTAACTTTGAAGCAGAAACTGCCGGTAGTATTCCGGAGATTAGACCAATAACTGCTGAAACTCCCGTTCCAATAATCATGTTTTTCACAGAAAGTATAAACTCAAAATCACCGGCCATTGAGGTAGCAATAATGGAAACAAAGTAGACCAAAACAAGCCCAATAACCCCTCCAATTAGAGCAAGAATTACAGCCTCAAATAAAAATTGAAATAAGATAAATTTATTTTTTGCGCCCAGAGATTTTTGAATTCCAATTAGATTGGTGCGCTCCTTTACACTCACAAACATAATGTTGGCAATACCAAAGCCCCCAACTAGCAATGAAAAGAAACTAATAAAAAACCCAACCAAATTTAAGGTACTTATGATATCATCAATAACATCTGCAAATCCCTGTAATTGATTGACAAAAAAATTGTCTCCTTCATCGGCTTTTATGCCTCTTTTAATTCTAAGACGTTGTTTTAACAGTGCAATAAACTCGTCATTATCAATACCCTTTTCTGGTTTTATGACAATAAAAGGCAGTACTCTTCTATTGTTCTGACCATAAATTCTTCTTATCACATTGGAGGGGATGAATATGGAGGTGTCCTTAGAGTTACCAAAAAGAGGGCTTCCTTGCTTTTCCAACACACCTATAACGATAAATTTCATCCCGTATAAACGTATTTTTTTTCCTGTAGCATAGGCGCTATTATCGAATAATGTTGCCGCAATTTCATCCCCTAAAACAATTACTGGAGTACCACTGTTGGATTCTGCCTCATTAAAAAACCTTCCGTGCGCCAATTGAAGAGATTCAATATCATAATACCCATCTGTCACTGCTCCAACCTCAACATTACTCACCGTTTTATCTTCATACCTTACTGTTGTTGGGGCTACATTTAGGGTAAATGAAGCTGCCTTTACATTTGGAACGGCGTCCTTTAAAAGTTTGTATTCCTCAAAACTCACATCCGGAAACTGTTCTCTTTTCCATAGAGGAATCTCTGAGGGTCCAAAAGAAAACCTTGCTAGGAAAATAGTAGAATTGTCTAAAGAACTTATACTACCCTCAATCTCACTTTTTAATGAGTCAACAGCAGCTAAAACTGCAATAATTGAAAAGATTCCTATGGTAACCCCAAGCAAGGATAAAAAAGTTCTAAGTTTATTGTTCACCAGAGCACTCACAGCAAAAAATAAACTTTCTTTTAAGACCCTAAGATAAATTAACATAGTAGTTTTTTGAGTTGGGTATAAACCTGTTTAACGGTTTGTAAGTTTGTGCTGTTTTCATGAAAACATTTTTCTAAAAAACAAACTGAATTTTTAATTTTATAAAGTTATGAAATGCCTATTAACAAATCAAAAATACCCCGAGCATACTAAACAAAGGCATAAGAGGTTCTTTTCTATCTGTAATAGTTAAATACGAACAAAAAGTAAGTCGCAAAGTAATTAATTTTGTTACAAACAATAGGTCTTATTATGTATTTTTACTTTTCTAAAATAGGTTAAAAAACACCACATAAAATCACATACAAAATGAGTGACCTCAAAAAAATATCCTCGGCATTGATATCGGTATTCCACAAAGACGGATTAGCGCCTATTGTACACAAATTAAATGATCTTGGGGTTACACTGTACTCTACCGGAGGCACTCAAAAATTTATAAATGATATAGGCATTGACGTGATTGCCGTGGAGAGCGTTACAGACTACCCATCTATATTGGGTGGACGTGTCAAAACATTACACCCCAAAGTATTTGGGGGTATTTTAAACCGACAAGACAACTCCTCAGATAAAGCGCAAATGCAGCAATACAATATCCCGCAGTTGGATGTTGTTATTGTTGATTTATACCCTTTTGAAAAAACAGTCTCTAGCGGAGCTTCACAAGAAGATATTATAGAAAAAATTGACATTGGTGGCATCTCACTAATTCGTGCAGCTGCAAAAAATTTCAAAGACACCATTTGCGTATCATCCATGGAAGATTATACTGAATTTTTAGACCTTATTTCTCAAAACCATGGCACTATTTCCATGGCTGCAAGAAAACATTTTGCTGCAAAGGCTTTTAATGTATCCTCCAACTATGACACTGCAATTTTTAATTATTTCAATTCAGATCAAAAAATTTCGGCACTTAAAATTTCACAGACCAAAGGCAATGAGTTGCGTTATGGAGAAAACCCGCACCAAAAAGGGTACTTCTTTGGAGATTTTGAACAAATGTTTGAAAAACTCCACGGAAAAGAGCTAAGTTATAACAACCTTTTGGATGTAGATGCTGCCGTAAATTTAATGAATGAATTTAGGGGTGAGCTACCCACTTTTGCTATCTTAAAACACAATAATGCTTGTGGATTTGCACAAAGAGACACCCTGCACAAGGCTTATGTTGATGCATTGGCAGCAGATCCGGTTTCTGCCTTTGGTGGTGTTTTAATAGCCAACTCACAGATTGATAAAGCCACCGCAAATGAAATTCATACCCTGTTTTGTGAGGTTGTCATTGCTCCTTCTTTTTCTAGTGAGGCCATTGAAATTCTAAAGGGAAAGAAAAATAGAATCTTGTTAATACAAAAACAAGTGACACTTTCAAAAACAACAATTAGAACTTGTCTTAATGGAACCCTAGTCCAAGACAGAAACACCATTACAGATTCCCAAGAAGGGTTGACTCACCCTACCAATAAAAAACCAACCCCTCAAGAGATTAAAGATTTGCTCTTTGCATCCAAAATTTGCAAGCATACCAAATCAAACACAATTGTACTGGCAAAAAATGGACAGTTATGCGCTAGCGGAACAGGACAGACATCTCGCGTTGACGCCCTAAATCAAGCAATAGAAAAAGCAAAAAACTTTAATTTCGATCTTCAAGGAGCGGTAATGGCTAGTGATGCCTTCTTCCCATTTCCAGATTGTGTAGAAATTGCCCATACCGCAGGAATAACTGCCGTAATACAACCAGGAGGTTCTATAAAAGATCAATTAAGCATTGATTATTGTGATAGAAATAACCTTTCAATGGTATTTACAGCAACACGACATTTTAAGCATTAAATTTTAGTACATTTGTGTAGAAGGCTTAATAAAAAAGTATAATTATAACACCACAATAATACCCATGGGATTTTTTGATTTCCTTACTGAAGAAATTGCCATAGACCTAGGCACGGCAAACACACTTATCATACACAATGATAAAGTGGTGGTAGATGCGCCCTCTATTGTTGCCCGAGATCGTAAAACTGGCAAAATAATAGCCGTTGGTAGAGAAGCAGCTTTAATGCAAGGGAAAACCCATGAAAACATCAAGACAACTAGGCCACTGAAAGATGGAGTAATTGCAGATTTTGATGCCAGTGAACAGATGATCAATGTCTTTATCAAAGACATCCCTGCTTTAAAGAAAAAATGGGTTACTCCCTCCCTTAGAATGGTAATTTGTATCCCAAGTGGCATTACTGAGGTAGAGATGCGTGCTGTAAAAGAAAGTGCAGAACGAGTAAATGGTAAAGAGGTATACCTTATACATGAGCCCATGGCAGCAGCCATAGGTATTGGCGTAGATATCATGCAGCCAAAAGGGAACATGGTGGTGGATATTGGAGGTGGTACCACAGAAATTGCAGTGATAGCACTTGGTGGTATTGTTTGTGATAAATCTGTGAAGGTTGCCGGAGATGTATTTACCAATGACATCGTTTATTACATGCGTACTCAGCACAATTTATATGTTGGTGATCGAACCGCAGAGAAAATTAAAATACAAATTGGAGCAGCTACAGAGGATCTAGAACTTCCTCCAGAGGAGATGGCTGTACAGGGTCGTGATTTGTTGACAGGAAAACCCAAACAAGTAATGACCGGATATCGTGAAATTGCAAAAGCGCTAGATAAATCTATTTTGCGAATTGAGGATGCTGTCATGGAAACCCTATCCCAAACCCCTCCAGAATTAGCCGCAGATATATACAACACAGGTATTTATCTTGCCGGTGGAGGATCTATGCTTAGAGGGCTTGACAAACGCTTATCCCAGAAAACAGATTTACCCGTATACATTGCAGAAGACCCCTTGAGGGCTGTTGTTCGTGGGACGGGTATTACTCTAAAAAACCTTCCCAAATACAAGAGTGTTTTGATAGGTAAAGGGTAAGAAGTTAAACGAAGCTTTTTGTTTTTTTATACAACGCTTATATGCAACAAACAGGCACCAAACAAAGTATTTTTTGACACAGTAAATTCATGCAGCAAATTATTTATTTCTTCATCAAGAACAAAAATTTTCTGTTGTTTGCCCTCTTGTTTTTAATCTCCTTTGTTTTAACTTTTGAGTCACATTCTTACCACAATAGCAAGCTTATAAGCTCCACAAATTTTCTTAGTGGGAAAATCTACACAATAACATCTAGTATTACAGAATATTTTGACCTTAAACGGCAAAACCGAGCCCTGTTGGAGCAAAATAGCATGCTTTTAAAATACCAGACAAACACCAAAAAATCCATACCACAAAAAGAACTGAACAATGCGCTGTCAAGAAATTTCGAATTTACAAGTGCTATGGTTATCAACAATGTTTATGGCAAGACAAATAACCACATCACCATAGACAAAGGTCACAATGACTCCTTAGAGGTAGACATGGGCGTAATTACCTCCAAAGGATTGGTAGGTATTATAAACAAAACCAGTAGCAAATACGCAAGAATTCAATCTGTATTAAACACAAAAAGTCAAATAAATGCTCAGCTCAAAAAATCAAAACATTTTGGATTTTTAACCTGGAACACACAAAACCCTCATGTTGTTCAACTCACAGAAATTCCTAAGCTCGCTCCTATTGCAATTGGAGACACTATTATAACTGGAGGAAATTCTTCTATATTCCCTAAGGGTATTTTAGTAGGTAGTATCGCAAACTACACCCTAGAGAATAACGATAGTTATACAGTAGATGTAACATTATTCAATGACATGACTAACCTAAGCCATGTGTATGTGATAAAAAACAAAAACAAAAAAGAGATCATTGAACTTCAATCTAGTGGCGATGCAGAATAATCAGATTGTTATAAATATAATTCGTTTTTGTACCTTCCTATTATTGCAAGTCATTGTATTAAACCACATTAATTTTTTTGGGTATGTAAATCCATATGCGTACATCATTTTCATACTACTGTTCCCTTTTGATGGAAATAAAACACTACTGATATTCTTAAGTTTCTTGTTGGGTTTGAGTATCGATTTATTTTCAGATTCTGGAGGTGTTCATGCAGCTGCCTGTGTTCTTGTTGGATTTTTGCGCCCCATTTTGCTGAAATTTTCTTTTGGTGTAAGTTATCAATACAATGTGGCTAAAATAAATAAAGTTACTTTTAAAGAACGATTATTATACATCACCTCTATGGTTTTTATACATCACTTTATGTTGTTTAGCCTTGAGATTTTTAGTCCTCATTATATTGCTTTAATTCTTAAATCAACCTTATTTTCAGGAATATTTAGTGTGTTGCTAATTGTATGCATACTATTTTTGTTTAAAAGAGAAGAAAACTAGAGAGATTTAATTTAACAGTGCCTTTGGTCTATAGAATGAGAAAGTTTTTGTTGCTTTTTATTGTATTTGTTACTGCCCTTGTCTTTATAGGGAGACTGTTTTATTTGCAAATTTATGATACTTCTTTTGCAAAGCTTTCTGAGAATAACGCTGTAAAAACAGTGTATGATTTTCCGCAAAGAGGGTATATCTTTGATAGAAACGGGTCTTTGTTAGTTCAAAATCAACCCTCTTATGATGTAATGGTTATTCCAAGAGAAATAAAAGATCTAGATACGGTAGCCTTTTGTGAACTACTTCATATTTCTAAAGAAAATTTACTAAAAAAACTCGCAAGGGCAAAACGGTATTCCCCTCGTTTGGCCTCACCCATTATACCTCAACTAACCAAAGAGGAATATGCCTCATTATCTGAGAAAATTCATAAACATCGTGGGTTTTTTATTCAAAAAAGATCATTAAGAGATTATGAAGTTCCTCATTCAGCAAATGTCCTTGGATACATTAGAGAGGTAGATCAAACTATTATTGACAGAAATCCTGCCTATGAATTAGGAGAGCTAATTGGGATGACTGGTATTGAAAAACAGTATGAACAAATATTACGAGGCACAAAAGGGGTGAAATTTATTCAAAAAGACAGATTCAATAGAGATATAGGCGGCTACAAAGATGGAATTTTTGACACACTCCCAAAACGGGGGAAAGATATCACTTTAACTATTGATGCTGCACTTCAGGCCTATGGAGAAAAACTATTTGCTAATAAAAGAGGGGGTATTGTTGCCATAGAACCTTCTTCAGGAGAGATTCTATCGCTGGTAACCGCGCCTTATTATGACCCAGGATTGTTGGTGGGTAGAGAACGTTCTGAAAACTTTACCAAACTTTATTACGACACCATAGCCATCCCACTATTTGATAGGGGTCTTAAAGCAGAATACCCTCCAGGTTCTCCCTTTAAAACCTTAACGGCTCTAATTGCCATGCAAGAAAACGTAGTACAACTTAATGAAAAAATTGAATGTAAGGGAGCATATTATTACGGTAAAAGAGGCCGTAAATTAGGATGTCATGAACATAAAAGCCCTATTAATTTACAGGGAGGTATTGCCCAATCTTGTAATACCTATTTCTGTAACGTTTACAAACGTGTGATAGAAAAATACAACACCCCACAAAATGGAATTGATACTTGGAAAAATCATTTATCAAGTTTTGGTCTTGGAAATTATCTTGGATATGATTTGCCCGTTGGCAGCAAAGGTAAAATCCCTAATTCAAAAACCTATGATGCTAAATATCCAAACAACAACTGGTATGCAACAGCTACCATCTCAAACGCAATAGGTCAAGGAGAGGTGCTATTAACTCCAATACAGATGGCAAATTTTACAGCAGCTATTGCAAATAGAGGTTGGTGGATACGCCCTCACATGATAAAAAAAATACAAGATTCAGATACCATAGATAAAAAATTTGTCCGCAGAAACAAAACCAGTATTGATCCCAAACATTTTGACCCTGTTATAGAGGGTATGCATGATGTATATAGAGATGGTACTGCTTCATTTCTACAAATACCAGACATAGAAATTTGTGGTAAAACAGGAACGGCAGAGAACTTTAAAAAAATTGATGGTCGTGTAAAACAACTTACAGATCACTCCGTTTTTGTTGCCTTTGCTCCCAAAGAAAATCCAAAAATTGCGATTGCTGTTTTTGTTGAAAATGGATACTGGGGAGCGCGTTGGGCGGGAAGAATTGCAAGTCTGATGATAGAAAAGCACATTAAAGGTGAAATTACAAGAACAGACATGGAGAGCTTTGTTTTAAATGGATCTTTGGAGAAGGAGTACCAAAAACCTTACACTGGAAAGCCCTTTAAAATCAATCAATAATGGCGGGTATAAAAAACACATTAAAATTTGACTGGATTATCATCCTGTTGTTTTTGTCTCTGGTAAGCATTGGTTGGGTAAACATCTATTCTGCGTCATACACTGAATCTGGTGGGAGCTTTTTTGACTTTAGCAATATTTATACCAAGCAGCTGCTTTGGATTTGCCTTAGTTTGATACTCATCGTATTTATTTTAGCACTTGAGGCGAAGTTCTATGAGCGGTTTTCAAGTATCATTTACCTTGTTTCATTACTCACACTTCTAGGACTATATGGCTTTGGAAACACTATAAATGGTGCTACATCGTGGTATTTAATTGGTCCAGCCAGTATCCAACCCAGTGAGTTTGCCAAGGCAGCAACTGCCCTGGCACTTGCTAAATATGTGAGTGACATACAAACAAACATCACTACCTTTAAAGATCAACTCAAAGCATTTCTAATCCTCACACTGCCCGCTCTTTTTATTATCCCTCAGCCAGATCCAGGAAGCGCCTTAATTTATGTAGCATTTATTTTTCCGCTATATCGTGAAGGGCTCCATTTTGTGTATCTACTACTAGGTTTTTTTGCAGCTGCCCTATTTGTCGGGACCTTGCTTGTAGGTGCTCCGTGGATTGGTCTTTTAGTAGGGCTTATAGCCACGGGTATCTTTCTTAAAAATAAAAAACAAAAGCAAAAGCCCTCCGGTTTTAAATATGCAACCATTGCCATTGCTTGTGTTAGTTTTGCTTTTTCTGTGAGTTATATATTTAACAATGTTTTTGAACAGCGACACAGAGATAGATTTAATATTGTGCTAGGAAAAGAAATAGACACCAAAGGGATAGGCTACAACACCAACCAAAGTGAAATTGCTATAGGGAGCGGGGGATGGTTTGGCAAAGGTTGGACTCAGGGCACTCAAACCAAGGGTAATTTTGTTCCAGAACAGCACACAGATTATATATTTAGTACCGTGGGTGAAGAATGGGGTTTTATGGGTAGTCTAGGGGTGGTAATTTTATTTATCTTTTTGATAATACGAGTCCTTGTGCTGGCAGAAAAGCAAAAGAGCCAATTTGCGCGTATATATGGTTACAGTGTTGGGGTAATCCTTTTCTTTCACTTTTTTATAAATATAGGAATGGTAACTGGATTATTTCCAACCGTAGGGATTCCGCTACCTTTCTTTAGCTATGGAGGGTCTAGTTTGTGGGGTTTTACTGTGTTGCTATTTATTTTTGTAAGGCTTGACGCTTCAAATTATTACTTTGGTAAAGAATATTAATTTTTCACATCTAGGGCATCTCTAAGGGCATTACCCACCAACATAAATGCTGTTACTAAACTCATAATGGCTAGCCCTGGGATGACTGCCAAATAAGGCTTACCCAATACAATATAACTGTAATGATCTTTAATTATGCCTCCCCAGGTAGGCATTGGAGGTTGTGCTCCGATTCCCAAAAAACTAAGCCCACTTTCTATAAGGATTGCACCTGCAAAATTTGCAGCACTAATAATAATGACGGGCGCCATAATATTAGGCAATATGTGCTTTGTTATTATTCTATAATCTGTAAAACCTAGTGCTCTTGCAGCTGTTACATATTGTTTTTGTTTGACACTCTTTACCTGCCCTCTTACTACTCGTGCAACCTCAACCCACATGGTTAAACCCACGGCTATGAAAACTTGCCAGAACCCTTTACCAAGTGCCAAGGTTATGGCTATAACCAACAAAAGAGTTGGAATTGACCATGTTACATTGATAATCCACATTATGACTGCATCTATTTTTCCGCCGAAATAACCAGCAATAGCACCCAATGAAATACCAATTAGTAAGGATATAAAAACCGCAACAAAACCAATGGCTAAGGAAATACGTATGCCAATTAACATTCTACTGAGTAAATCTCGGCCGTATTTATCTGTGCCTAACAAAAAGGTTTGTTCTTTAATATACTTGGCTGGAATCTGGTTGGATTGGGTAAGATTTGGAAACTGATCTAGTAGAAATTCTTTTGTCAGTCCAGAGCCATCCTCGGTATATTGTGAGATAGATATACCATCTTTCAAAATACGGTAATCCCCTATTGGAATTTCTGTGGTCGCGTTTTTCCTGCCAAAGAAAAAGGTATAGAGGTTATTTTCTGGGGTTAACTCAGCAGGTAATACAAGCATTTTAACAGTAAACCCTGGTGGCTTAGAATGTATAGATAAATGCATTTGGTTTGCATTTTCACTATTATCTGGTGTCAAGCCGTAAGCAAAAATTGCCACTAATACAGCCAGGGTTAAAAAAGCAACACTAAGCATTCCCCAAAAGTTAGTACAAAACTTTTGAAAGGCTAATTGTGATAATGATGTCGCTTTTTTCACAAAGTAAATGTAGCGAATCTTTGACAATATTAAGTCAGAAAAAGACCTGCTAGGATCTATTGATTATAGCAGGTTTAAAGATTAGAATCGATTTTTAATTCTTTAATGTTGATGTGTTTCCATTTTTCATGTTGGCGAGCTTTAGGTCTTGTAAAACACTAATGGCCTCCTCAAGGTACACATCCTTTGTCAGGTTTTTATGCCATCTTTTGCGTTTTTCAACTAGTGTAGTGTCTTCGCGCATTAAAACAAGCTCTTTAGGCAGTGAACGATAACTTAACATATTGTCATAGGTATCTAAAGAGTCAAATTTCTTTACAGCCTCTTTGTTTTGATCTATTTGTTTGCTGTAGCTCGTTAAATTAAGTGTTACATCCATCTGGTCACGACGCTCCTTGATGTAAAGTGCATTTTCTTGGATGAATTTTAATTGATTGTTTTGAGCAATGCGCCTGTTGCTTTTGTCTATGGTTGCCTTGTAGTCTATAAAACCTTCCCAAGGTTGATAGCTAGCTGGGCTTATTTTATCGTAGGGCAATGGGTTATCATAATCTCTCTCTCCAACGTCAAAATAACTGTACCTATCTGGCATTACCACATCACTTTTAACTCCTTCTAACTGTGTAGAACCTCCATTGACTCTATAAAACTTCTGTGTAGTTAACTTTAAAGCACCCATGTCTCCTTGGTCATTTTTACGCAACCATCTGTTTAAATCAACTACATTTTGAACTGTCCCTTTTCCATAGGTTTGCTTGCTTCCAATGACAATAGCTCTTTTATAATCCTGCATGGCTGCTGCCAATATTTCTGAAGCAGAAGCAGAGAGTTCGTTAACTAAAATAACCAAAGGACCATCCCAAACTATTGTAGAATCCTCATCCTCTAACACATCTTTTGTGCCATCACTACTTGCAACTTGCACAACAGGCCCTTTCTTGATAAATAGCCCTGCTATGTCTACTGCTGTTCTTAGAGAGCCACCACCATTATTTCTTAAATCTAGAACCAAGCCTTCTATCCCCTCTTGTTTTAGTGCAAGGAGTTCCTTTTCAATATCCGTAGCCGCATTGCGCTCTTTGTAATTTTGCATGTTAAAATAAAATGCAGGCAAATTAATCAAACCAAAGGTGTTTTCTTGCTTGTTAATTAGAGTTGATTTTGCATAGGTCTCCTCTAGTTCAACTACATCACGTGTAATTATTTCTTCTCGTATAGATCCATCTACTCCCTTTACGGTAAGTATCACCTTTGAACCCTTTGGGCCTTTGATCAATTTTACAGCATCATCAATTCTCATCCCAACAATACTCACTGGCTCAAGTTCATCTTCTTGCCTAACTTTCATTAAAATATCTCCTACCTCAATGTGTTCGCCACGCCAAGCAGGACCGCCACTAATAACCTCCATGACATTTATATAATCTTTCTTTTTCTGGAGTCTAGCGCCAACACCTTCAAGTTTTCCAGACATGCGTTGATCAAACCTATCTTTATCTGGAGGGGCCATATAGTTGGTGTGAGGATCAAACTGTTCTACAATGGTGGTCAGAAAAATCGCAAAATAATCTTTCCGTTGCAAATCATCTGTAAAATCGTAATATTCTTCAAGGTTTGTTTGGGTAGATGCTCTAGACTTTTCCTCTAACTCTTTGTCTGTAAGGCCTTCATTAACAGTAGCAATATATTTTTTGGATTGACTTGCAGCCTCCGCCTTTCTTTGCTCTGCGCTTTGTTTTTCTTCCAAAAAATCATAATATGTAGAGATGGTAGAAAATTTCAATTGTCTTCTCCAACGGGCCTGCAACTCCTTCTTGGTTGTGGCATATCCCAAGGCGTCGTAATCTACATTGATTGCTTCATCCTTTGTGTAATCAAAAGGCGTGCTCAGTGCATTTTGGTATAATATTTTTGACTCCTCCATTCGCAAGGTTAGACGGTTGTAAACCAAATTAAAAAAAGACAAATCCTTCATTTTTAATTGATCGTCAATCTGTAGCTTGTACTGCTCAAATTCCAGAATATCTTGCTTTAAAAAATAACGTTTGATAGGGTCTAATCCATCAATAAAGTTAGTAAACACTGCCTCAGAAAAGGTATCGTCTATAGATGGTGATGCATAATGCCATTTTTCAAGAACATAGGTTACCAAATCTATTAAAAGTTTGTCCTTTTCTGGATTATCAAAGTTTTTGGTTGTAAAGCTGCAAGAGGCTGCTGCTACAAAGACAGCCAATAGGAGT
>Ga0206123_10000614_pt1 | contig 34998 bp, 29 predicted proteins | sample Helgoland_Spring_2_FD_160086 | JGI IMG/M metagenome (GOLD analysis project Ga0206123, IMG submission 160086) | Pelagic subsurface seawater microbial communities from Kabeltonne, Helgoland, North Sea - Helgoland_Spring_Bloom_20160316_1 | ecosystem: Environmental > Aquatic > Marine > Epipelagic ...
CACCTCAAGATCAGTACCCTCATCCTCACGCAACTCAATTGGTAAATACCCACCTTCCGTCGAATCAGGCGCCAGCCTGATCACACTATGCTCCCATTCACTCGCATCACCTGATTGTTTTTCACTCTCATATCGCTTCACGGTAAATTTCCCGCCATGGTCAAGTTCTTAATATCTCTGTGCCGGACCAGCACGGTCTTACCTTGCCTACTTCCGCCAGGATCACGAGCGAACAAGCACCAGGCGCCGTCGGGTATGGCGCGGTTCGCGGATTTACCCTTCACCTGCATCACAAACATGCCTTGCTGACGTCTATAAGTGTTGGATAACTCAACCCAATATCCAGAGTTCAATATCTGATAATCACTATAGACGCCTGCTGCTGCCTGCAAATCGAATATGGGCACGACATTACCCTCTGGCTGGGTATCGGATTGGATGATGTCTAACCCTGCCACAATAAAATTGTCTTTGTGTGCTTCAGGGGACGCTGGCTCAAGCGCCTACAGCTGAAGAAGTGATTTAAAATACTTGCGGGTTTCATCATCCGAGCAATATAGGTAGCAGCCCTTCCGACCGCGCGTCATCAATGTGCGATAGCTGTTCTTAATGATTTCATCAACTCTGAGGACATAATCCACAGCCCGCCATCTTTGGTGAGATTCCACTGGGCTTGAAAATTGCCAATCTAAATATCCATGGCAGCCGGATCCTTTTTACTGGCCCAGTCCCAACAGTAACCCGCCACCTCTCGTGACTTATTCAGCACACGGTTTTTTTGAACGATCACTTTTCTCAAATCTTCTGGATCATCAAACACTTTGAATTCGTACTCAGCACAATCGAGAGTCTCGTTGGCGGTTTCACGAATCTGCAGCGCATTGTCGACTCAGGCAAGGTATCCATCAGAGCCGTTGCAACGAAATTGGGATGCCAGCGTTAACTCTTCAACTTCGGCGCCTGCCTCTATGGCCCACCGCATGATTTCCTGTTTGGACCCAATATCTTTAAGAGTGACTCGCTGGGATTCATCCAGAAAAAATATCGTGAGCCTTGCAGCATTGATCAACTCTTTAATCTGATTCTCGCCCAGGTTGCTGAACAGGCCGCTCTTCTCGTTTAAAAGGAGGGCCTCATCCACAATCAACACATCAAAGGTATGCATATTCTGACCCAAGCCGATCACCCGTTCTGAAAAATGTCGATCATTGATTCTGGAAAAGTCTGATCATCGATTCTGAAAAAACTCGATCATTTTTCGCACATCACCAGAATCGGTGATCGAATGGCCAGAACAGGTGATCGACTTTTTCCAGAATCCTCGTAACGCATTGATTTGATACTGGTTCTGCTACGACTTTTCGTTTTTTGAAACGAGGAACGTAGGCTATGCCAGAAGTGACGTTATCAATGCGAACAATTAGAGAGATTTTACGCCTGCGATTTGAAGTTGGGCTTCGTTATCGCGGTATCCAGCAAGCCGTTAATATCGGCTATGGCACGGTAGTTGACTATCTGGACCGGGCACAAAAGGCGAATATCAGCTGGCCGTTGCCAGTTGATATGGATGAGCGCGACCTGGGGCGCACGTTGTACCCATGCAAAACAATCCATGGTCACCGGGATTTTATTGATCTTGATTACCTTGCAACCTTCGAGGAACTCAAAAAACCTCACGTCACCAAACAGTTGTTGTGGCAGGAGTATCGACAACTCAACCCTGATTACGGTTACAGCTATGCGCAGTTCTGCGCACGGTACAAAGACTGGCTTGATCGTCAGAAGCGCTCGACGCGTCAACACCATAAAGCAGGTGAGAAGCTTTTTGTAGATTACTGTGGCCCGACAGTGCCGATTGTTAACCCGGATACTGGTGAACTCAAAAACGCCTGTATTTTTGTTGCGGTAATGGGCGCGTCCAATTACACCTATGCCAAGGCTGTTGATTTGCACTCCGGTTTTACCCAGTAGTTGCAATGAATATTGGACCGTGAAATTAAGCATAGGCCACGGAATACTAGCTAATTTCTTAGGTGAATGCGGGTCAACTCTTCATGCAAAACTCTATTAAATTTGGATCAATATTCAGTGCAAATCAACAGGTCAACCGATTTTGGTGCAGCCGTGCGGGTGCGTGCGCGACTATCGAGCAAAAAAGCACAGCAGGTTGAGGCTTTGATCCAGACCGAGCAGCATCAAACGCTTCTCGGCTCGATTATTAGCATCCAATCTTTACTTAGCAAGCAAATGAGAATTCACTAGAAGGCCTGTGTCTCAAGGGTTTGCAGCATTTTTCGCCAGGCACGCCACCGAGTTGTCACCCGCGCTTAAAGTTATGTTCGAGAAATAGGTCAAACAGGTCTAATTTTTGCACTCTTAGAGTGTAGAAGAGACCAAACCATCCGCTGGCCAATCGATCCAAGAGCAATGACTATGAGCGAACAAACACTCGATTTAGAGCAAGAACAAATTCTCGAAATGGACCCGACGGATCTGTCGACACAACAGTCGAAACAGCAGGCACTGCTTTGGAGCTTGCCGCAACCAATTTTGGTTCTTGGCTCGATGATCGCGGTGGCGACGGCTTTTACCTACGAGTGGATGGATCCGGAATTGCTTGCGCTGATCATGATTGTCTTACCGTTGCCACTTGTGTTGCTTGCAGAGCGGATCTGGACCAAGCGCCAGGACTGGTTGCTGACACCAAAAGAGTTTGCCGAGGATGCACTTTGGTTGGCAACGGGTGCCTTTATTTGGGTACCAATCTATACCGACTATTTCGAAACGCCTATTTCGGAAGGTTTCAGAGCCGTTCGCGACATGTCGCTGCTCAACTTTGAACTATCACCAGAATCCACCCTCGGCATTGTGTTGGGGGCGATTGTTGTTCGAACGGCAGTGGAGGCGATCTATTATTGGTTGCATCGGGTTCAGCATGAATCGGTATTTTGGTGGCGCATGCACGCAACACACCATCACATTGCGAAGATGGGCGCAGCCCGAAGCGACCGAACTCATCCATTGGAATGGGCCACATTATTTCTCGGCACACCCATCATATTAGCCTTGAGCGGCGCTAACGATGCAGTCATTGCAGTTACGGGTGCCTTCGCATTCTTTAATGGCTGGTTAAACCACTCGAATCTACCCTTGCGTTCAGGCTGGTGGGGGCTCTTTTTTGCGACAGCGGAACAACACCATTTGCATCACAGCCATGACATGGACAGCAGCAACTCCAACTACGGTTGTACAATTATCATCTGGGATCGCCTGTTTGGTACTTACAACCCAGGCACCAAAATCGAATCCATTGGCGCCGGTACAGGCAAACCATTGGATATTTTGACCCAATATAAAATGGCTTTTGTATCAACCGACAAGTTGACGAAATACTAAAGTAAAAAGGAGCTAATAATCAGGGAGGTTCACCCGGAGCCTAAATAAGGCCCAATAAGCTTTATCGATATCTGATGCAATTGTTCTGCGATGGTTTGAGATTGCGCGATAGCGCTTGGCTGCTTGAGTCGTTTATCACGGTAGTAGCCGCCGGTGTTGTTGTTAGCTGTTTCGTCAACGCTCAGGTAAACACCGGTTTCTGCACCCTTAATGCCATCGCGAAAAAAGACACGAAGTAAAGGGTAGGCCCAGCTGAGTATTTTGGGTATCGCATCCTTTGTCATGTCCGTATCCACGATGCCAGGGTCAAAGCAATTTACGCTTATATTTTTGCTTAGCAGCGTAGATAGATGCCGCGTAGAAAGCACGTTACACAGCTTCGAATTTTGATAAGCCAGCATGGCACTATAGTTCGTATTGGTAGAGTTAGCATTGTTAAAGTTGATGTCATCTAGATTTAGATTGGCACTAAAATGCTGGAAGGATGATGTGTTGATGACTCTTGCTGATTCACTTCTGCTTAGTTCTTCTTCGAGCAATAGGGTTGTTAGCAACGGCGCTAAGTAATTCACCACAAACGTAAGCTCAATGTTGTCATCATTAAGACTGGGTAGATCGCTCGGGAAAATACCAGCGTTGTTAATCAGTATGTCAACTGAACTTACCTGGCCTTTCACTGAGCCTACAGCATCAGCAATACCCTTGAGGGAGGACAATTCACAGGGCACAAAATGGATATTTTTTTGAATGTCTCTGGGGGATGCTGTTACTAGTGACTGGAATTTATCCTGGTTGCGGGCAAGGATATAAAAATCGGCGTCAATACTTTTGGAAAGCGATTGAAACCAATCGACACCAAAACCCGATGTAGCTCCCGTCATTACAACTACTTTTTTACCCATTACTCTTTACCATCTAAAACCAATAGGGACGAGAGCAGCCTAAATGTTAAAGTATGGTTTAAGTCAAGCGAGAGGTTCAAAATAGTGAAGATAAAAGATATTGCGTCTAAAACAAACACTCCAGCCTCGACACTTCGTTACTACGAAAAAAGAGGCTTGTTGCCGACTATTTCACGGGAATCAGGCCAGCGCGTTTATGGTGAATCAATGCTGTGGCGAGTAAATTTTATCAATGCTGCCAAGGCAACGGGCTTCACACTTGAAGAAATTAAATCGCTGTTTCAACAAGCGGACAACAAAGGTAATTGGCGGCTTGCTGCAACCCAAAAATTAGATGAGATTCAAAAACAAATTTTACAATTACAACACATGCATTCGGCGTTAAGTCATGTGGTTGAACAGGATTGCCTGGATGATGGAATCGCAATGTTTGCTCAAAAGCCAGAGCTAGCGTTTATAAGGTGAGACGCTGAAAGCTTCGCGCCAGTCAGAAGCCTGCTGCCCGAGACTAAATAAGCCCTTCTCCCCATAGCAGGAACCGGTATTTTTCAACATTGCCAGGCTCGCTTATAATACTGTATATAAATACAAGACACCGGTTTGACACTATGTTAGAAGGAGCTTTGAATCCAGAGCGGAATCCAGAGCGGAACAACCTCGAGCAGGAACTGCTCACGCTCGGTGCCCAGATCGATGCCGCCACCTATCGTTTTATCAAACTACTCGCCCGCTTTGATGAAGCGAATGCCTGGCAGGGTCATGGCATTAAGTCTTTTGCCCACTGGCTAAACTGAAAGCTGGGAGTGAACAGCGTCATGGCCCGGGAAAAGGTTCGAACCGCCCGCGCCCTGGCAGACTTACCCCGGGTGGATGAAGCCTTCAGTAAAGGCGAGATCAGCTACACTAAGGTACGTGCCCTCACCCGGGTTGCGACGCCAGATAACACTCTCACCTGCTACGACGATAAAGACGGCAGCGTGATCCTTCGTGCAAAGCTGAGGGCAGAGGATGGCGCACACGTGACCTGCATCGGTACTGACTCACCTGAAAAAAGTGAAATCGATCCACAAGTAATGGCTGCGGCCGACCTGATTGTTGTCAACAGCCTGCACCAGTGTCTCACCCGGGGAGATTTTCATAACGCCGTCGCCGCGGGCGCTGTACAGGAATCCAGTGCTGTTGACCTGGGCACTTTACTTGTCGATACGGCATTCAAACGAAAACGGAACGATATCACCATCGCCGATCTAACAGGTCTGGCTGTGCAGGACATCTGCATGGCCAAACACATTATTCAGAATCTACCGGAGCCCGCATGACCAGTCTTCCCACTTTTGAACTAGAACGCAATCAGTCCCTCTGGGAAAATCAGGTCAAAATAAATCTGACAGAAAGCGGCCTGCATCCATTTGGCCTGGCTGACGTCCTGACTCCCGACGAACTCAACGAAGCCATGAACATGTCGCTGGGATACGGATACACCGATGGTGATCCGAAACTAAAGGAAAGAATCGCAGCCTTGTATCCAGGTGCACGACCAGAGAATGTACTGGTAACCAACGGGTCAGCTGAGGCGAACTTTACAGCCATGTGGAGCCTTCTGGGAGAGGGAGACGAGATCGTCTACATGGTTCCCAACTATATGCAGATACACGGTATCGCCAGTTCGCTGGGCGCTGTAGTGAAACCATGGCGGCTTCGCCGGGAGATTGGTTGGCATCCTGATATGGACGAACTGAAATCGCTGGTTAATGAACGAACTCACGCGATTGTGATTTGCAACCCGAACAACCCAACCGGCGTCGTGATGCCTCCATCAATGTTGCAGGAGATCGCCGAGATCGCAAGGAAACATGATTGCTATGTGCATTCTGATGAAATTTATCGTGGCGCGGAACTGATGGGCGAGGAAGGACCGAGCTTCTCGGACTACTACGACAAAAGCATCGTGGTCTCAGGACTATCCAAAGCACTTGGCTTTCCGGGCCTACGAATCGGTTGGGCGACCGCACCCGCCGAGATCATCGACGAATGCTGGCGAAGACACGACTACACCACGATCAGCACCGGTATCATCAGCCAATACGCAGCCATTCGGATACTGGAACCCGCCAGGCGCGAGAAACTGCTTCATCGAAATCGCGAACATCTGCGTTCAAACCTGTCAGTCGTCGAGCACTGGGTCGCTGAATTCGAACAGACGCTTTCGCTGGTCCCACCCCAGGCAGGGGGTATGGCTTTCATCGGTTACAAGGCACCAATATCTTCTCAGGCGATTGTTGATGCGCTCAGGACCGAGTGCGATGTGTTTCTGGTCGCAGGCAGCTGGTTCGGGATGGAAGGGTATTTACGGATCGGGATAGGAGTCACCCCCGCCACATTGCAAACGGGTCTGGAAAGAATCAAACCGACGCTCGCGAAGCTTCTCTCTCAACAGTAAACCCTCTGCAATGTCACCTGCAACATCTCGCAAGGGCCGAGGAGAATACGATGACCGATAGCAACCAGTTACCGCCCAGGATAAACGGAGAGCGGCTGTGGAACAGCCTGATGGAAATGGCCAAGCATGGTGCCACCGCCAAAGGTGGTGTCTGCCGCCTCGCCTTAACTGACAGTGACATAGCAGGTCGTGATCTCTTCTGTTCCTGGTGTCGTGACACCGGGCTTGACGTTCGAGTTGATCAAGTTGGCAACATCCTGGCGCGACGCCAGGGAAGAAATCGTGCTGCAAACACAGTTGCCACGGGAAGCCACGTGGACAGTCAGCCCACCGGCGGGAAATTCGATGGTGTATATGGTGTTCTGGCTGTGCCCATTGTGTGGTGGCACCATGCGCGTCATCGCCGCCACAGACATAATCCAGAAGATACTCGATCACATAAGGGGGCCACCTACGTCGCAACCACCACCGACTAAACCAGCGACAGCTATCCAATCCTAAATTATGCCTGGACAAAAACCCAAATCACCTCTGCCCGACTTCTAAATTTCCTAAGTGAGCACCCCGGCCGTCTGTAAGACACTAGATCATTAGCTATTGAGACATTGACCAACCTCTACCGAACGACTGTCATTCAAACTTTCAAACTCAAAAGAAGTCCAACTGGGGTACTTTTGAAATTCGGAGTAAATGCGGTTTAAAATTACAATCTTCAACCAGCGTGCCTTTTTAAAGAAAAGATTAACTTCAAATTACCCGGAGACGCAGGATTTATGCTCCATCAGGATGCGCCAGCTTTTACCACCTTTAGTTATGATTACCACATCACTTTAATGCTGAGCTTTGATGATGCATCGATTGAGAACGGCTGTCTTGAAGTTGTTCCCGGACAATGGCCGAATGAAAATTTAGCATCTAACCCTGACCTCACCATCAGCGATGAGGAAGTGCAAAAAATGCACTGGCAGACGTTACCGACGAAAGCGGGAAATATTGTGATGTTTGGTTCCTATTTACCTCACCGCTCTGGCGCCAACAAAGCTAATCAGCCGCGACGCGCATTGTATGCCACTTATAATCGAGCTGCAGATGGCAATGTGCATGATCAGTACTTAGCTAAAAAACGACAAACCTTTCCACCGGATATTGAGCGAATTGCCAGAAAGGACTATGGAGACCCCGGCGTTTTTAATGTGGGTAATCCGGTTCGGTAACGCTAACCGATAAAGCTGGGCGTTAAAGCCCCAACACCAGAAGTTTTGACTGTGCGCGTGACACACAAACCGTCATGCAGTCATTGGTACTACGTTGTTCATTGCTCATAATGGCGTCGCGGTGTTCAGGTACACCTTCAAGCACAGGTGTGATGCAAGAACCGCAAATTCCCTGGGTACAAGAGCACATGACGGGATAGCCGGCTTGATGCAAAACATCTATCAGTTGTTCATCCGCAGCCACGTCGAGCATTTCTCCGGTGCTGGCGATTTTCACTTGAAACGCTTTGTTCCGGGTTTCATCTGCTTGAGTCGGTACAAATGTTTCTGAAAATAGATGTTCGCTCGGCCACGAATGTTGCTTGGCTGTGGCAATGACCTCCGCCATAAACCCTGTTGGGCCACACAGATATAAGCCATCCCCTGGTCGATAGGTTTTGATGTTTGGCTTAATCAAAGCGCGTGCATTGATGCCTTCATTGACGTCTGGATCGTCACAATGAAACGCGATGGCGTTTGAAAAAGGTAGATTCTTGAGTTCATCGAAAAATGCAATGCGGGTTTTATCTTTGGCAAATACATGGAGCTCAAAAGATCGATTACTGTTGTGAAGTTCGTATGCCATTGCCAGAAGTGGCGTGATACCAATCCCGCCGGCGATGAGAACATAATGACCAAAACTGTCCGCAAGTGGAAAATTGTTTCTCGGCGCGCTGATCATGAGCGTGCTGCCTTGTTTTACATCTCTGTGCATAAAGGCCGAACCGCCTTTTCCTTGCAGATCCTGTTTGACGGCAATTCGATAGGTTTGCTGCTCTGCTGGTGCGTTGCACAGGGAGTATTGGCGTACCAGACCATCACGCATTTTCACGTCAATGTGTGCGCCGGCTTCTACAGGTGGCCAGAGTTCAGTGTCACAGGGCGACAACTCGAATGCACTCACTCCTTCGGCCACTGATGTGACGTTGGTGACTTTTGCTTTGAACCAGTTCTGGCTGAGGTTCACCGGCAATTGTAGGTCGGTCGACTCGCGCCATAAAGTTCTTGTCGGTACGTTCTGTTGTTTAAACAGGTGTTCTCCCAGATCCCAGGCCTTTTGGTATCGATAGTAGGGAATTGAAGGAGCCAGATGATGTAAACAATGCAGGGATTGACCTAAAAGCAGCCAACGAGTGAGCGCGTTTGTTTTTATGCGAACCGTAGTTTGAAAAGGCGTTTGTTCCCACTCGACCCCCTCAGGATGTTGGATGTGGGCGAAGAACCAGGCGACGTAAAACAGGCCAAGACGCTGGGGAATCATAAAACATAAAAAGAACTCAAGAGCATAAGCCGATGATAAAAATCCGATATGCACGCCGACGTAAAAGGTCAGGCAGGCAACCAACTCCAGTCGTTCGCTTTTAGGGCGTGACTTCCAGTGCCTGAAATACCAAAGAGACCAGTACACATCCAGGCCGGCAAGAATGAAAGGTAATGCCCATGGCGGCGCTGAAACAAATGACTCGTCAGGGTCCTTCGCGGGATTACCAGCGTAGCGGTGATGCTCTAGATGTAAGTAACGATAAATTCGAGTAGTGATACCAGGCAGTAAAAGTAAGCAGCAAATAGTGCCGATTAGATCATTGATTGCTCGATTGCTTGAGACCGATCGGTGGGTTGCATCGTGAAGTGGCGTGAAGGATGCGTAAATGGCGATTGAGTTCATCAACAGCATTAACCAGATATTGATGGTGTTTGTCACATAAAGCCAGGTCCCGGTGAAGAAGAGCCCAAACGCGCCAAGCCCCAGGAGAATTTCCATGGGTGCAAACAGCGGTAATTTGGTAAGGGCTTGGAATCTTGGCTCGCGAATGACCTGTTCGAGGACTTCACGAGTTGAGACGTTGAAGGAAAAACCCATGCGTTAGTCCTTCGACTTATTAGAGCCTGATAATAGATTAAGAGGTGGTGGAACCGCGTTGTTGTGCAGCATGGGTTCGAATGTAGCAAGCACCGGATATGAACACAACCTGTTAATCTGTCGGTTGGCAATTGCCCAGGCGATGTTAAACATTGACCACAATGTATGGACAAAAGATCTTAGAGTTGCTGACGCGTGGATGGTTAGCTCAACTGTTCATTGCAAACCCTCATCATAGCCTTCTCCCTCTCCCTCTCCTTCAATCAGCACCCGCTCTTCATCTTTGATCTGCTCGAGCCGTTCTCCCGGTTGCTCATTGAGTAATGTGTTTGAATGGACGACGTGCACAATCGACTCAGAGTCTGAGCTGACGGCAAGACCCAATATCAGCTGAAGAATCCGTTTAGGAGGGGCCGCCACCGGATGGAATTAGCTCGGGGCTGCCGTCAGCCAAGTGCACGAATGGGGAAACTCATCGATCCCACAAAACGTAAAAAACCAGGTCAAAACTCGATCAAAATGAATGCACATCGATAGCAAAACCCGAATCGGCAGATGAATTAATCGCACCTCAGACCTGGGCTCAGCGTCGCGACGGCGAACCGCTCAAACAAGTCTTTAATCTGATGGGGCCGCCTTCGGATTTACGAGTGCCCGTTATGTGGCGGCACCATGCGTGTCATTGGACGGGGCCGCCTTCGGATCATTGACCCAGACATAATCCAGAAGATCCTGGAGCACATAAGGGGGCCGCCTAGGTCTCAACCACCACCGCTTAAAACTGCTACACTCATTCACTCCTAAAACTACTTGGGTTAACAAATCAAAATCAACTTGTCTAACCTAAAGATCTTCTCAGTGATTAACCCGGTCGTCTGTAAGACCAGCGACCAGTAGCTTTACAGACATTAGCAATCCAGTGTCTAAAAATTGCAGCCACTGACTTTTTGCCAAAGAATTGTTAACCAGTGTGTATCCGAAAACTATCTTCGGCGGTATTACTTCCCTCGTAAGTGCCTGAAATATATGCCTAACTTATCTTTAGTTTTGCAGTTTCGACTGAATTTCGTCTATTTATGGACGGGAACTAACCAGGATACTTTTGCAAGCCGGGGTTAACGGTTTAAAATACTTATCCTCGCAGACAGTTATGATAAGGGGCACCCGGAATACACCAGAGACAAAATGTGGTAGCCGGTAGTGGTCACAGCCCACTTCTCTCTACGTACGGTGCCTGGGGTCCCTGCTCCAATGCTCGCTGCGTCAGAATAATCAGGTTTCGTTCAAACTGTTGTATTGCTGGACTTGCACAGTTGTTTTCAGTCATCAGCCGATCTATCCCTGCACTTAGCTTTCGATCCTCTTCAGTCAGATACATTGTGCGACCGGTCGGTTTTACAGCATCACACACTCGATTACACAGCGCGAAAAACTCAGGGTTAACATCATAGCTTGCACTAATACGCGACCCGGGTATGACTTCTCCTGGGATGAAATAACCATTGTATTCCGTATCAGGTGTATGGCTGGGTGGAGTAATCCAAACTTTTTCAATGACCTTATGACCGCTTTTGAAACAGCTTCGTGACGTTTTCTGATACTGGTACATATAGCGTCTCGCCAGGTAAGGCAGTGAAGAAGTTGGTATCAGCGCAGTCGTAAAGAGTTTTTTGAGGATCTGGTTGGCTTGAGCTTGCTCGGTTCGCTTGAACACCTTTTGCTCTATTTCTGTCAAACCGTCGCCGGGTAATACTTTATCAATTTCTGCCTTGCTAGCGTCTCTTACTTGTTTGTCCAAAACCTGAAGATGTGAGAAGCTGCCGTCATAAATCGCATTGAGATAAACACCCCCGGGTAAATTGCAGAACTTACCGGTTCGGCAGGATCTGGTGGGATCACCTGATTCTTCGGCCGATAAAGTTGAGGCGTCAGGCGATATGGTGTGGAAAATTGTTTTAGCAGCGCTCAAATCGGCTGTCATATAGTAACGATGTTCATTGTGCATGGCAGTGGTGGAAAGCTCACTGCAGTTATCAACAAAGTGTTTGGTCCGCCAACGAACACATAGATTACCATTGCGCTTGTCATCAACGGATACCCAGACATCGCTACCTGTGTTTTTGCTTAGCTCAGCATCATAAACGAAAGAGGCTTCGTTGTACTTTGAGAGAAGATCCTTCTCAACATACGAAGAACTGCTGTGCTTGACCATGGCGCGCAGCTTCATCGATTGCGATGCCGAAGACCAAAGCCCCTCCCGGGATAGATCTCCCGGAACGAACAGCGTTGTCGAGCCATAAACGCGTGTCATGCTCCGGTGTTTGACTTCATCGATGCCAGACTTGTCGAAAAAGAAATAACCGCTGGCATCTTCGATCTTGGGCGGCGCACTATTGGCCGCGAGCATTTTGTCTGCTGACCCATAATCACCCGCATCAAGGGCAGTCAGAAATTGATCCAGCATTTTTGCTTGAAAGCAGCCCTCTTCGCCAAACCGCTTACCGTTTCGATCGTTAGGAAGGTTCAGAAATTCGGGTGCGGAAAAAGCAGATGCATCAACCTGCACATAACGGTCCTGTTTTGATGCCTTAAACTCATCGGACTGTAAGCCCCCGGTAAATGGTCCTGACCATTGAGAAAAGTGTATGCCAAGTTTTCCTCCCGGCTCTCTTATGCTCGCGATATCCTTAATACCTAGTAGCGACGCGCGCGCTTCCTGGTCGCGCACAAGGACCCGACAGGGTATTTCGTCAACGGGTAAGTGCTCTGACGGGTCGATAACAGGATCGTCCAGTAGTTGCTGCACTAACTGACCAGGCTTGTTTTGTGCACCGCGTTCCCGGTCAATGGTAGGATTAGTCGCAACAATTTTCTGCATGGTGGCTGAGACTGCTGCGCGCCGCAGAGACATAACCCTGACTACGTTCGTGTAACCATTTTCGTCCTTGTGTTGCTCACCATAAGTTGCCAAAGATGCTTCTTCGAGGTCTGGCTCGTAGACGAACATTAGCCTGTTGATCGCTTTCAAGAAAGTGAGGGGCTGGCAGCTAGTGTTTAACCCGTTCATGGCTATTTTTCTGGTCTCGAACTCGAATCCATAGTCAGAAAGCGATTTGTCATTGATGATGCTGAAGAAGGTCGTGACCTGAGACATAACACGATAACCAAAAAGTCCGGTGGCGCATTGCTCTTGTCGATTGAGGATATAGCCTCGCACGTAGCCCTGGTGTAAAGCGTCGTCATCAAACCAAACAGATAGCTCAATTTCTTGCCCTTCGTACTCCCCGAGCCAGTTTCCAACATTAGACAGAGATGATCGCGCTAATGCTATTGCAGACTTTCGATAAACAGTTGCCGATGGTGGTGGCGGGATCATTTCTGCGACCATCGAGGCGAGTTTACCCGAGGCTCCTGCGCTAGCATCACCCATGATGGCCAATTGATTGGCAGAGGCTTTTGAATTAGCGACGTAGCTCGTTGCATCTTCCGGAGGTCCTGCTATCGCCTTATCAAGTAAAGCCTTCGGTGCTGAAACCCGGCGTAAGGTTGATTTATTCCCGTACTCATATAAATTGCGGAATTCTATGGTGTCCGGCGACCCGGGTGAAACAACCAGTGCCAGGCTTGTCATTGCCCGGCAAGACTTAAACAGATGCCCGTTTGCGCCCCGTTTGGCGAAGGTGAGTCCACGATGGGCAACAGCGATATCATAATAGTCGTCGCCAAAGCCGTTTATCGTCTGAACCCGACCATGAAGATACTCGGCGCAACCTCCATTTTTGAGCCTGGCAAAGGCGACATAATTTCCAGAGGTCAGCGTCGGCTTCACCTCACCCAGGAACTTGCTATCGGTCTCGAACCAGATAACGATCTCCAGCTCATCTTTATCTACCTGACCTTGCCATGCTCCGACAACAATGGCGTGTGACGGAATCGAGGGATCCTCAGCTGACGCCTGAACAGGCATTAGGAAAATGCACAAAACGAGTGCGATAAAAATACTTGATCCCTGCACCTTACGCTCTCCTGCGACCTCTATTGGTGACTGGCTCGAGCATAGCCTCTCAGTGAGTCTGGAGGCAAGTTTTGAAAGCTTGAAGTCGTTAACTCACGATTGCCTGCAAAAGATAAGGCTCCAATGGCTTTAGCTGACAGTGAATTAGTACATACCGTTAAGGAACGTAATTCTGGTCGCGTCTATTCCGCAAAAATAAACGGGAGAAGCGGGATACTGAATCCTTAAGAACTTAACCAGGTGATAGCTAACATTGGTTAAGGTATGACCATTCGTGGCTGATGGCATGGCGAGCTCACTCTGGATACTGCGGGTTCGAATTAGTACCAGCAAACTGAATCACACTGTCATGATTCATTGGCCTTTAGTCCTTATCCTCCATGGCCCAGAAACTGTACAGTCTCTTCAATAGGGGCTCGATCTGTACGAGCTCGATTAACACGCGCATCAGGATCTTCGTACCCAAAGCTGATTCCAAATAGAATTTTTATCTGGGGTCAAGTCCAAAGACTTCACGAACCAGATCGGGATAATTGCGTAGCATGCCCTGGGCGCAGGACGCAACACCAGGGGCAGTCATGGCGAGCATCAACGTCTGCGCATGCATACCTACATCGCAGGCAGTTTGGGTGCCGAAAATATCGTGTACCCCCAGAAATACCGCATGGGGAGCACCAAAAAACTCATAGTTTCGACACGCAGCAAGACCACGACCCTTTTTATCTTCCCATTCAATATCCATTGCGTCATAGAGCGCTCTGGCACAACCTCTTTTACGGTCCTGCCACGGCGCACCGGTACGACCATCACCGGGGAGATCAGTTACCACTTTAACGCCGCCATCAAAACCAGCAGTTAAATTCACTCTTAAAATCTCCCGGAGGTGTTGTGTACCAACGACACAAACCAGAAGAAACTGATTAATTCGGGTTAGTTATGCCAACTGTTCATCCTCCAATTGCGGAGACAGTTTTGAGCGCCATGCCTTCATTTCCCACGATATGCATGTCAACGTCTGGGAATGGACAGAGGATTACTAGCTGCAGCGGTGCCCCAGGTGATGGTAGCGCTCGGTTATCGCGAACTTCTAGCTCCGGTGTCCTGCGCGGTAGCTCTTTGCTTGATAGCGCCGGGAGCCTGCGTTCGGCGGACCGCTTCGGGGAGCCGCGACCAGCCGGTACAACAACTCCGGATTTTGTTTGGTCCAGGATCTATGAGACTAATGGGCTCATTTTCACTTCTTGTTTTTGTTCAGCAATCGCAAAGCGCGGGAGGCTAAACTCCCGCAGGGTTTCTTGGTGGCTGAGGTCTGGCAACCCGTGTCTATTCAGCGTGGGCTGTAGCTCATAGGTGGTTTGAGGTCTCAGGTTGATTCCAGACTCAGCTAGGGAATTGTCGATTTCAAATTGAAGAAGTTTTGAGTCACACCGTGAGCCTGATCAAACATCACCAGATTTCATCGAATACTGCGCTTGACTCTGTTTTTGCTGAGGGCGAATACCTGACTGATGAAGCAGAAATGGGGTTAATTCGTCTTATACTCGAACCGACGTGATCGTTTGATTGTGGAGTTATCGAGAAATACACCGACCTTTATCGGTTGGCTTTTTCTACTAAGTGTTAGAAGTCAGGCATTGAAAATTCACCGCCATGTATTAATATATAATACAATTCGTTGAAGGAAGGTACCATGCCTAGAAACACGTCCGTAACACTAGGTGAGCATTTCGAAGAATTTGTGAACGACAGTATCGCGGCTGGACGTTACCAAACCGTCAGTGAAGTTGTCAGAGCTGGACTGAGAAAGTTAGAGGAGGATGAGCGTAAGCTCGACGCATTGCGAGCTAAACTTGCAGCCGGTGAGCGAAGCAACAAGGTTAAAGATTTTTCTTCTGATAGGTTTCTCGAAAGAATGCACAAAAAGCATATCAAGTGAATTATCAGCTCAGAAGAGTTGCGGAAAGAGATCTTGAGGATATTTGGTTTTACTCCTTTGAAATGTGGGGTGTTGATCAAGCCGACAATTATATCCGTTCCTTGATAGCGCGGTTTGAATGGCTATCTAACAGTCCAACGTCTGGCCGTAAAAGAAATGATATTAAATCTGGTTACAATTGCTTCCCAGAAGGCGAACACGTCATTTTCTACAAAGTAGATAATGGCGTCGTTGATATCATAGGGGTACTACATCACAGTCAGGATGTTGTTTCATATTTAAGAGAAAAAATGGACTGAATGGGACTGACAAGTTTAACAGTACAGACAAGTAAAGTTATTGATCAAACTTCACCATTTTCAATGGGGCGAAGAGAAGTTCTATATCCGAGCCTAACCAGGAAAGTCTGGTTTGTTTTTCCTATCCTCCAAAGGTGGCAATTGGCGCACCAGGCAAGACAGCGCAGCGTACTGCCAACTTAACTGCCATTCCGCGATAATCTGGCATGACAAAATCAACAATGTACAAGAGATACCGATTCCCACCAGAAAGTAGATAAGGGAAATAAACCACATATTCCAAAGAACGGTGACATCACTATTCCAGAAGATCCTGGAGCACATAAGGGGGCCGCCTAGGTCTCAACCACCACCGCTTAAAACTGCTACAGTCATTCACTCCTAAAACTACTTGGGTTAACAAATCAAAATCAACCTGCCTGACCTAAAAATCTTCTCAGTGATAAACCCGGCCGTCTGTAAGACAAGCGACCAGTAGCTTTACAGACATTAGCAATCCAGTGTCTACAAACTGCATCCCAAGCCTTTTTACCCAAAAATTCTTAACTAGGATACTTTTGCAATCCGAGCTAAATGCGGTTTAAATTACTTATTCTCCTTCTTCAGCATTGCTTATGATTCTGGAGTTGCGAGGCGTATCGAGCGGACAGTGATTTTTCGAAACTCAATAATCCTCGTCCAGAGCAACGTGAATGCCGGTGATATCTTCTATTTCATTGACTCGACGCAAAACCTCATCGCTGAAGGCGGCATCGATACCGTGCCTGGTAAGCTGAGCTTCATATCTGGCATGGCTCGTCACCTTACGGATTATCGATGGCGTGAGCACGCACAGAAACATAAGCCGCAAGCCGAAAGAATTGGCGTTCATAGCTTCAATATAATCAAAACCTCGTTCAATTTGGCCCAACAGGAAGGAACCCCATATCTTGAATAGCGGTAGCAGATTTTTTTGACCTTCCATCCATTCAAAATAGGCAGACGCAGCGTCTAACTCCCGATGCCAGTAAAGGTCATAGAATTGTGCGAAATTACGAGGAAAGGTTTTACTAAGCTCCCGAAGGTCGGCCTCTGCTTTCTGGTATTGCCCTGTCCGTGAGTAAAGCATTGCCCGCGTACCGAGATTCAATACTGTTGTCGGGTTTTGTGCATAGGCCGCAGAAAACATATCTATCGCCTTGTCAAAACGACCGAGGGCAAAAAGCAAATTTGCATATGTCGGTCGTATATTTGTAAATTCAGCATAGGCTGGATATTTATCGAGATATTGTTGAAAGAAGTCGCAGGCACCATTGAGTAATCCTGCCGCGATCAGAACTTCTCCCATGGTGACAAGTTCAAAGCCATGCCAATCTGTTTCGGAGCTAAAGACTTCGAATACTTCATTCATTCTTTCCTGTATGGTCCATTCCAGTTCGAAATTCTCGTTCAATCGTCTTTCAAGATGCGACCTGGGCAAAGGCGGAGTAAAGTCTGTTGTGAACACATTCTGAAGTGCGCTCTTTGCTCTGGGGTAAAAGACTTCGTGATCAACAAACCCCTCACGCCTGCTGTTGTTCCAGCATAGAAAGTCAAAATAGTAAGCACGCCCATATCCCGGGTCTACTTTTGTAGCCTTGTCGAACTGTTCGTGTGCCAACAAGTAGCTTTGGCGAGTCCCTTTATGAAACTCGAATCGACCCAGCAGGTAATGTTGATATGCAACCTGTTTTTTTGTGCCGGTATCGATCAGTTGTTCCGCTACCGGTGTGTCATTGTTGCCGGTAAGTTTGAGCTCGAGTGACGAAACTACTTTGTTAGCAACATCTTCCTGCAGTTCAAAGACATCTTCCAACGTTCCATCATAGCGTTCTGACCAAACGATATCGCCGGTTTCTGTTTCCGTCAGGGTCATGGATATGCGAACACGTTCACCCGATTTTTGGATGCTGCCTGTTAAGACATTAGCAACTCTTAGTTTTTGGCCTATCTGGCCGATATCCTGTACCAGTCCCTTGTAGGCGAAACTTTGCAGCTGGGAAGCCACTCTCAGGCCTTCAACTTTCGCGAGCCCGGTAATAAGCTCCTCTGCAACCCCATCACACAGATACTCGTTCTCCGGGTCGCTGCTGCGATTATTCAGTGGCACTATCGCGATGGACTTTTGATCTCCCACGACCGGACCCTTTATTTCCTGTACTGCGATCGGCGTGATTGCTGGCATCATCGACCTTGCTGCCTCTGCCAGCTTACCCGCAAATGCCTGATCGCTCATTTCATGCTTAAGAATTGCCTGCTTATTGCTGAGACTCAATTCAATACCAGCAGTTAGTTTCACTGGCGACAGGTGCACAGCGAGAATTTTCCTTTCCCTTGAGAGAGCAAAATTCAGTTCCTGGTGGCAATTTTCTGACTTCACCGAATTTTCAGTAACAAAGTAAATAAGCAGCTTCGATTCTGTCAGTGCGAGGGCAACTTCTTCACGCCAACTGGCGCCAGGCTTGATGCCTTCGTCGTACCAGATTTTAAAACCCTGGTCTGACAGGCGCTGCATCTCTGGAAAGACAAGATCCGCATCATTGTGGGCGTAGCTCACAAAGATGTAGGGATGATCACCCTGGTATGCTGGGAAAGGATTATCCACACGAGCGCCCGAGGTAATTGGGAAGCGCTTAGAATAACAATAAATTGCGATCTCGCCAATATAGCTATCGGGTTCACCGGATTCCGAAATTTTCGTGATCCAGATGCCAGGATGAATGGCTACTGTGACACATTGCGAAATCGCATTGGCGAATCTGATCACAAAGCGATTAAAGCGTTTACGTCTGATTGCGATAGCTTTTCGTTCAATGCCGCCGTGTCCGGTTAGCTCTTTCAGCGGGAACGTTTGGAACGATTATGCAGGTATGTCATCAGACCTTCCATCTGTCAGGACTGACTCACAGTTAGAGCAGAGGGCAAAGTCCGATATGAGCTGAAGAATCCGTTTGGGGATTCCGCATTCGAACGGATCCATACTCATTAACCATCCAGTACTCATAGAAGCTTAACGTTGTTTTTTTAGCTAAAAAATTCGAAGCGTAATACTTAAGGCTATTGGAAAGGGGTATACAAACTTTGCGCATTGCCGACATCACTAACCCAGACATAATCCAGCAGATCCTAGAGCACATTGAAGCTCAACCACCACCGCTTAAGACTGCTACAGTCATTCACTCCTAAAACTACTTGGGTTAACAAATCAAAATCAACCTGCCTGACCTAAAAATCTTCTCAGTGATTAACCCGGCCGTCTGTAAGACAAGCGACCAGTAGCTTTACAGACATTAGCAATCCAGTGTCTAAAAATTGCAGGCCCTGACTTTTTGCCAAAAAATTGTTAACCAGTGTCTATCCACAAATTATCTTCGGCGGTATTACTTCCCTCCTAAGTGCCTGAAATTACGACCTAACTTATATCTGATTTTGCGTTTTCCAGTTGAATTTGTCTATTTATAGACGGGAACTAACCAGGATACTTTTGCAAGCCGGGGTTAATGCGGTTTAAATTACTTATTCTCGGTATATGTTTCGCCTTGATGGCGATGACGTCGGCAACTAGAATCTGAGCAAAGCATCAGCAAGGCCATGCCGCCCAGGGCGCTAACCGACAACTGAAATTCTTTTAGAATCTCCATTTTATTTTCAATACTCCGTTAATTGACAGGTTGGCGGGCCGGTGAGTCACCGATGGAAAACTGTACCACGGTTTCCCGCGGCCAGAGCGAGCGCAAATTTTTCCATCTGGCTCTTATTCCTGTACTTCTTCCAAGAGTTCTATTGTGCCGCCCGCTTCATACAAGGGGTTGCCCTCGAGTAGGGTTCTGGCCTCATCCAGGTCTGCTGCAACCAGGCGTATGAAGCCAGTAACGGTGCTCTCACCGTCTGCAGTGTTTTTGGAAACGCTGGTGCCACGGCCGAGCGCACTGCCGCCCCTGAACTTGCCAGTGTCAATGAGCTTTTTGATATACGAATCCCATACGCCCCTGGAGGCCTCTCCCATCATTACCATCATGAAGTCTGCCATCGTTCCCTCCAAGCAGTGTTTAAGATCAATTTGTGACGCACCTGATGTTCCGTTCAGGTAACGTTTTGTTGCCGGGCAAATTGCGCCCCAGCGTTGCAGTCAGACAAAGTCTTTCAATGCAAGCCAACCGCTGGTCATCAACATAGTGAACGCGATTGGCGCCCAAAGAATTCGCTCCCACTTGCTGGGTGTCGCCAGGTTCATGATCAACGATAATCCAGAAACGATGGTGACAACCCAGATGGCTATTGTGGCACTGGCGTAATGATCAGGAAACATTATGCCGGCTTTCGTCAGCACGATCAGCGCCAGAAAAGTTAGCAGGACCGACTGCACAAATGCTGCAACCCGTAGCGCAGGTGGAAACTGGCCCGGGTAACGACCGCCCATTGCCAGGTGCCCCCATGGTGCGCCTATGATCAGCGCAAACTGAAAGAGCACAACAATCGTCACACATGCAGCGAAGAGATAGCCTGGTAACATTTGATGCATAGCCGTTTAACAACCATTACAGAAGAAAGTGTCGTTTGAGTCTGGTTTGCCGCTACTGTTGTTGTTTGCTTGTGAGAGACTTTGAAAGCACCTTCGATCCACCGCTGGTCTCCTGAATTTGCCATCCAAGTTTCTCGTAGAGTCTGTGGAATTCACTATAAACGAATAACGCCTTCAAGCCACTGTTCGCTGCCGCGTGTTCCGTTGCAATGAGTGGCGCGGGGCATGGCAGAAAATTGTGGAAACTCTCGAGTGCCGGTGCATCACCCCACTCTGAAACAAACCAGGTGCCAAGTTCGATAAGGTGATCAGGTTTCAAGACAGAACTTGAAATCTCAATCATGGCTGCAACGGTCTGATACTGCGCGCCAGCCTGCTTGATTTGCCAGGTGCCGTATTGCCTGGTGGGCTCATCACTCACATTTCGAAACAGGCTGATGGGTCACCTGTTTACCATAGACAGTTCGCCAGCATTCTTCGTAGATGGAACAGTAACAAACGTGGTACTGCACGCGATCCGCGTTCATTTCCTTGTGAAAACTTCGCGCTAACGCAGAGTAATCTGAGATTCTGAATACTTCTACGGTCTCTGCGGCCCTGATCCTCCTGTTGTAGGATACGTCAGACAAGGTACTCGGATATGACTCGTCGTTGTCGGTTGCCAGATGAACTGCTTCGTTCCAAGCACTTACCGGTGATCCATCCACATAGATAGTTGCAGACTTTATGACAGCAGGGCCGAGGCCGTTGTTTGTGAGTAGAAACGCGTAGTGTCCAATGGCTTCACCGCCGGTATTTCCTAATTCGATATACGGTTCTACCGAGAGCTTCTGAAACTGCTGCTCGTTTCGAACTTCCAGCACCGCGACAACAAGCGCTGCAACAGCGGTGACAACCGCCGAGATGGACATAATCTTGTCTGAGTGTTTTTTCCAGTCAAACTTCATGATAGAACAACCTTGCGAATGATCTAGTCAGGTTCCCTGCAGGTTGGTTGAAACTACGTAAAGAGCCTGGCATTTCAGCCACACTTCATGCTAACGCGTCCAGAACTCGATTGATTCCCCGTGGTTAACGTAATCCAGTTTTGTGTTGGTGCGATCCAGCCCATCTATCAGTCTGGCGTTTACGCCCATTTTTTCACGAAAGCCTGGATCAACGGCTACCCAGTGGGTGGTGCAGCCGCAGACAGAGCAGCTGTGGAATTCAAGTATTCTGTTGTTCCAAACGTATTTGTTTGTGGTTCCGTGACCCTTTTCAAATTCAACCTCGTCACAGGAATAGTACGCCCAAAGTACGCCGAGCCGCCGGCAAATCGAGCAGTTGCATTCAAAGATTACTGACGGCTGCTCTGCAAGATTCATAACGACAGCGCCGCAATGGCACGTGGCTTTGTTCAGCATCAAACCTCCGATGTTGGGTAGCGCAACCTGAGCGCGATCCTGTGTTTTAGTTCGGAACCCTTTTTGTAGGGCGCCTCGGTTAGTTTCTGAAAAGAGGAACTGCCCATGAACACAGAGTCTGCTGATCCTGATTTAACGCCCATGCTGGATGTTGTGTTCATCATGTTGATATTCTTTATAGTAACCGCAACGTTTGTCAATGAAACAGGCATAGATTTACCTGCCGGGGACAAAAAATCCCAGGCAGTTTCAGCCATCGAGAATGTGGTGATCGAAATTTCGCCGGGTGATCAGTATTTGATTTTTGGCAAGTCTGTAGATTTCAGGATGCTGAAGAATCGCCTGGCAGCCTATTACGCAGAGAATCCGGAGCGGCCGTTTGTCGTGCGACTGCACGGAGAGTCCAGGGCTAACAACCTTGTTCATGTGCTGGATGTTGGGCGGACGTTGGGCATCAACATCAAGCTTGCGGATGGTGCCTAGGTATATTGAACATCCTGCCTGATCTTCATTGAGGAAAATAGTTGCTAAATGCCTGGGGGATTATGAGTCATCGTCACTTCTCGTAACCATAACCGAATCGCTCGATCTGACAGACCCAACATCGCACACTGCTTCTATGTTGTTGCCATCAGGATCAAGCAGGAAGGCAGCAAAATACGTTTTGTGATACTCGCGATAACCTGGCTGGCCGTTATCTGTGCCGCCCGCTGTAATCCCCGCGCTGTGAAAGGCGTGGACTGCCTCAATTGAATCGGCCCGGAAAGTCAGGTGAATATGCGAGGTGGTTTGTCCATCTGCGCCAACGTAAAACTCGTCAAAGTAGAAAACTTTATCATCGCCACCGAATTCATAAGGCTTGCCCAGGGCGTTCAGAACAGCCAGACAGAAAGTTTGGCGACGGTTGAGATCGGAGACATGAATTCCGATGTGATCAATCAATCTTCCTTGATGGTAAGGCATGTTGCCTCCTGAACCCATAGATGACGACCGCTAGCGCGGTTCTCTGGCGCCACATAAACCATTCTATCTTGCGCACTTTAAGAATTGGGCGATGAGTTCACCTGCCTTTATAAAGTGCTCCTGTGCCCATAGGTGCCCAGCGTCATCGAGGGTCTCACAATCGAGGTTTGGTATACTGGCCGCCATACGCTGACAGATTTCTTCCGCGGCACCTGAATTGACACTGTCCCGGCGACCTTGAAGTAGCAGCACCGGCATTGTCAATGCCAGAAGCTCCTGTTCGGTTAGGGCTCGCGGAACCAGTTTGCTGACAATGTTACTTTCTGACATTGCGCATTGGAGAACTTGAAACAGCGGGTCCCCTACTGATACAGCGCCAGCCCCGGTGCTCAACAGGAACTTTGTCTTCAGTCGCTCGATAGGTAGACTCATGGACGCAATGACCTTCAGGATGTAGAGCGGACTGACCGTCGACACCGTGGCTGCCGGAGCTGTAAGCACCAGGCTGGAGACCCTATCCGGATTAGCTGAAGCGTACTTAGCGGCGATAAAAGCGCCGATACTGTTCCCAACCAGGTCTGGCTGCGCCAATCCCAGTCCGTCCAGTGTCTGTCCAAGCCACAAATCGCTGTCTTCAGGGCTGGACAAGACATTCGTCGGGCGAGAAAGCCCCACCTGATCAATTAAGTCTACACAATATAACTTTCTTTCCAACGACAGTTTGCTGGCAAGTGGACCCCACATGCCGGCGGTGGCTTGTGCCCCGGGGATCAGGACAATTGGCGGCGCGTCTTTTGCGCCGGCAACTAACACATGACTCTCGCCAAACTCGGTAGTCACCCAAATTGATTCTGGTTGGATGTGCCAGGTGCTGAGCAAAGATTCGTATTTTGCCTTGAAACGGGCTTCTGCGGCTGGGGATTTGTAGCGGACTGGAGGTGTGGTCATCTGGAAAGTTCTATGGAATTCGAGTTGGGTAATTGTGCAGGGCCTGCAAGACCAGCAATCAATGTTCCATCGATTAACTGCATGCGTCAATGGGAAACCGTGAATAGAGTTGATGAGAAACCGCTTGAATAGCGACTGTTATTCTATGGTTGTGTTGAAGTTAATCATGAAAACCGATCCTTCTCGATGCTATAGAAGTCTACCAACTCCCGATAACTTTCATCTTCCCGTCCATCGCTGTGGTGAAGTGCAAGCTATGCATCTGTCTCGATCTTCCGGGACATAACAATCCCATCTCTCAATATTTCTTGCAGCTTGAAGGACTCCAGTTCCATTCGCTTTATCGCGCGCTGATTAGTCCGCTTGGGTGGTTAGGAAGAATAACCACGCTTTTCCCACCCTGAGAAAAGTATCCTGGTTCCAGCCGGTTAGCTGCCGTACCCGTTAGCCCATCTGAACATGTGTTGTGTGATCGAAAATTTTGGCTCAATGATTGAAAACCTGGTGATTTTCCCCTCTAATCCAGACGCTGGCCGAATGCGACCGTCACCGAAGTGTTCAGTGAGCTGGAATTCAGAATAGTGTCGTTTGTTGGCCGGTCAGGTCTAGCGGCGGTGAGCGGTTCTGTGGATCACCGGGGACGCCCAGTCGACCTGATCCAGCCCCAGGTGCTTCAGTATCTTCTGGATGACATCAGGACGGTGCGACGCCTCGCTCTTCAATCGATGCGATGATCCGACCGGGCGGCGTTCCGCAGGCCCGCCACACTTTTCGCACTTCTCTATCCGACGGCGGCCCCATCAATACCAAACACGCGCTTGAGCCGTTGCGCCCATCCGAACGCGGCCCGGTCTCGAGTAGGCCTTGGGTTTCGGACTCTCTTGTTCTTCTACAGGTTTTTGCGGAACGACATACTCACGCAGTTTACTGTTCGGCGGAAGGCCGCCCCACAAGAACACGCCATGAAACCGGGACTAGGCGTCCCCGTCATCTTGACTCGCGGCTTGGGCACTAACGCCGCCAGCCGCCCCATGAAGACTGGGCGTCCCCTTCCATTGCGCTGAGTGGGGCCGCCTTCGGACTACATGCGACAGCGTGTCCCGGTAGTGCCATCGTTGTAGGGCGTCTTCAAGGCAATGACGACATTACCGTTGTTCGCCAGTGACAGTTCCGGAGGCGGCCCCGTCCCTCCGCAATGGCAGGCCGAGTGATATATCGACGGGGGCGCCCAGACACAGGCGCTCAAGCTTCTTGCGCTGGCCTGCGCGGCTCGTTCATTTACAGGCAACCGATGCGTCGGACCGACGATATCGTATCGCCATAGGGCCCCATTCCGGCAGCCGCACTCTTACGCTACATGACCCATCATTTATCCGGACGGACAAACCTGCCAAAACTCCTACCGCAGATCGGGACGGTTTTTCACTGAATGCCGCAGTATCTTGTCAACCATATCAGCGAAACCGCTTAGAGCGTCTTTAACTAGGCGTCCCCGCCGATATGTCACAAGGCCTCTCATTTGTCTGGACCGACTCACAGTCAGAGCAGATGCTAGGATCCAATATGAGCTAAAGAATCCATTTCGTAGGGCCCGCCATCGGACGGCACCACCCATATATTGTTTTCGCCCCTAGATTTTTTGAGCAAGCTTGCAGCGCTGATGCCTAGACCGCGTCACAACCTCGTTCGGTATCATGGTGTCTTCGCTCCCAATGCAAAGATTAGGAAACTCATTGTGCCAAAGAATAACAAGACACTCGCGAAGAAAATTGAGCGCAAAGAGGATGACAAAGAACACAAAATTGCTGCAGAAGCTATGACTCGAGAGGAACTTATTGCCCCACTCACCTGGGCTCAACGTCGCGACGGCGAACCGCTCAAAAGAGTCTTTAATATGATGGGGCCGCCTTCGGATCACTAACCCAGACACAATCCAGAAGATCCTGGAGCACATTGACGCTCAACCACCACCGCTTAAAACTGCTACAGTCATTCACTCCTAAAACTACTTGGGTTAACAAATCAAAATCAACCTGCCTGACCTAAAAATCTTCTCAGTGATTAACCCGGCCGTCTGTAAGACAAGCGACCAGTAGCTTTACAGACATTAGCAATCCAGTGTCTAAAAATTGCAGCCCCTGACTTTTTGCCAAAAAATTGTTAACCAGTGTCTATCCACAAATTATCTTCGGCGGTATTACTTCCCTCCTAAGTGCCTGAAATTACGACCTAACTTATATCTAATTTTGCGTTTTCCAGTTGAATTTGTCTATTTATGGACGGGAACTAACCAGGATACTTTTGCAATCCGGGCTAAATGCGGTTTAAATTACTTATTCTCAACGCAATCGTATTCATCGCAATGGATATCCGCTCCCGTGAGCCCCTGTGCGGGTTGACCCAGTGAGACAGCCTACTGGGGAATGCGATGATTTGACCTGCTTTCGGTGTAAACCGATGGTCAGATTTGTAGACTGTCTTATCCTCATACAAATATCTTAGATCTGGCTTATACATGACAGGTGTTGGGTTACGTGGATCCTGCAGGACAATTTCACCGGTGAGAGAATCATCGTCATCCTCCGGCAATCCATTGTCTACATAAAACACTAGCGACCTTAATGCGCCGGGGTGAGTATGGGACTCGTGGCCAACGCCTTGCGGAAAGATGTTAGCCCACATTTCCGCAGACCACTCAAAATGGGGCTTGTCAGGGTCAGTTTGGCCAATATCCAAAGTATATTGGCCGCACATCTGAATCATTAACACGCCAAGTTTTTGGGCTGCCTCGCCGCCCCATTGCAACATACCAGTGTCAGATTACCAGCCCCCCTTGTTGGATCTGTCATCGCTGGAGTGAGAGGCCCTCCTGGCATTTATGCTTTTGCGTAGCTCGCCTGTTAGCTCAGCGACATTGGGCACATCAGCTGTCAAAAAAGGCGTGCCGAATAGTGAGTTGTATTTCGTGACATTGTCCGCGGCAAGATCATCAAACATTGTGTTGGTCGTCTCCATAATGTGTCAGTTCCAAACCTGTTAAGGATAGGAGCGAATTTGTATCGGATAAACTTTACAGTGATCAGAGTTCAAATTGAATAGGGGAAGTTCTCGGCAACACAGAGGTCAATAATAAGGAGGTCAGATCTATTTAGCTTCCTCTACCCTCGTAGTTTGCAGGCTCGATTGGTCACTTAGTGATCATAGTGTTTTACGGTGGCTAATAGGATATGGTTCGTGTAATGCTAACAACAGCTTTAGGGCAGATGAAAAACGATTGAACCGAAACCCAGATAGCCATTTAACAACTCAAACTATTCTTTAAAGAACTTAGTGATTATGACCAACGACGTAGACCAAGTATGTGTCCTTGAATCCACTGACGTCGAAAATAAGCTTAACCCCCCTCTCAAGCCTATTCAGGTTTTTTTTCTAAGCTTTTTTACGTTTGGGCTCTATGCCTGCTATTTCTATTACATACAGGCAAAGGATTTGAATGCGATTCAATCGGAGAAGAAGTTAAAACCCTGGCTATGGATATTTTCACCTCTGATCGCAATCACCCTGCCATTTAGCACAGGTACAATGACAGGGCTCTATCAAAAAGCCGGCACGGTTCACGGATTGAAATTGAAGAACCGAGGTAGAAGCCTGGGAGGAATGTTCTTATTAACCCTCGTTCTAGGGTCTCTGGTCGAGAAAATCTGGGGTGAGGAATTGCTTTTCACCTTAATCATCCCAGAACTCATCATTGCTTTCTTGCTTAGCCTTATCTGCGTAGATGTAAACAGTTACAAACTCGCCATCGCCGACACAAATTACAAATCAGCAGCATTCAAAGTGCCATTACTAACAGTGATACTAGCCTGCTTGGGTGGCATCTTTGTACTAGCCATCACCGGTCTATCCATCTATGAACTATCAAACCGCCTAAGTAGGGATCACCTAGAAAACGGAGCTGTTTTTACACACGAAACTCTACCTTTTACCTTAGAGCCAAAGCACGACGGCTGGGGCATTTCAGAAATCGGTACGCTTTCTGACGGTAGCGCGGATCTTGAGCTTGGCTGGGGTGCGAGTATCACTATGATCGTCTTTGATCAGTCACAATCTGATATTTGGACGATCTCGGACTTTCGCCGAAATGTTATCAGAGAAGCAGACTCGGATGCCACCTGTGGCGAAAAGCACTTTCTTAGAGAGCCTTTGATTCGCGTAACGGAGCTCAGTTGCAGCTCAAAGGGCTTTGGTAATCAAGAAAAATCCATTTCGACAACATTTGACAACGGGACGTATCTGATCGAGTTCTATTCGACAATCACCAGCACAGGCAAAATCGACGTGGAAGATGAAAAAAGAGTGAATCAATTGCTGAGCAGTTTCCAATATCAGCAAACCGAGAAATCAAATTGAGAATTTTTCTTTCGATAGCTATTCTTTTTCTGCTCGTTGCACAGGCGCCCTGCCTGGCCAATGGAGCGCTAAATTGGAAACTAGCGACTCCGATAATTGAACTAGCTGAAATCAAAGAATTAATAGAACAGGAAAAATCGACAAAGCCGGAACAGATTATCGAGCTCTACTCTAAAACAGCAATTAAAATTTTCAAAAATCAGGCAGCACAACAAACCACTGTTGCTTACTACTACCCAACAACTGAAAGCATCCAAGAAGCTGGTAGCGATTCGATTTACTGGGACAATCAAGGCGAGACTATCAATGTGACTTCAGCTCTGGTCATCAGTGCAAATGGCACAGAACATTCCTTCGATCCAAAGAGTGTCAGAATTGTAGACACAGATGCCTATGATGTATTTACCGACACAAAGGAAATCATTCTTCAGTGGCCTACTCTCGCGGCGGGTTCAGTCACTGTTTTGACATATGAACGACTTCTGGAGAGTGGCAAAAGTTTTCTATTTACGCCGTCTTTAAAAGCAAGATACCCCAAACGAAAGTTAGAAATTACACTTAACTGGGACAAGGAAAGACCCTCTATCTCAATTGACGAAGGTGTATTGGACTGCGTTGAAAGCACGAATATGCTGAATTGCACTGCATCAATGGTCGATGCCATCGAATTAGACAACAATGTCTACTACAGAGATATCATGCCCCAGATGCAAGTCTCCAGCCACAGAAGTTGGGATCAAGTCATTCAAGAAATGGCTGAAAAAGTACAACAGGCAATACAGAACAAAGACAGCTTGAACGACGTCCTGTCGCGACTCCAGAATCAGGACTCTCCTATTTCTGCTGCCATCGATCTGGCAAGCCGCGAGATAAGATACGTTTCATTTTCTGAAGGTGAGCATAGCAATCAACCTCACCTTGTTGAAGACACTCTTCGTAATAGATATGGCGACTGCAAAGATAAATCAACCTTACTCACTTCACTTCTTCAGAGCATGGGCCATGATGCATATCCAGTATTGGTGTCAACAAATAGAACAGACTCAACCAAACTAAAAGTGCCATCTTTATACTTCTTCGACCACATGGTCGTTTGCGTATTGCAAGAAGGAAAAGAACATTGCATTGATCCAACAAATAGCAAGTCAGGTAGCTTCATCACTGACTCTGGCATTCAAGGAAAAGTAAGACTTAATATCGTTCCTGGTGCAAGCCCTGATACAGTTCCGACAGACAAACACACATGGCTTGTAAAGATTGTCAACAATCTCACTTTTAACAATGACGGGACACAAAGTGAGGAATTGCAAAGAACCTACAAAAATCAATATGGAAGCTGGTATCGTCAAAGACTAACGAACCTGTCAAAACAGGAAATTCAGGATCAACTCCTCGAAACTTATAGGGGAACCGTTTCAGAATCACAGAATGTAGAATTCAACATTGAAAACCTCGATCAGTATCACTCTGATTTAATAATTACCTCAACAACAAGCTTTGGTCCCTTTTGGGAAAGCAGCGAGAACCTTGATTATTCAGACTTCTCCTTTTGGTTAAGGCCTCTGATAAACGATTCTAAGTTGAGCAATAGAATCTACGACGAGGCACTACTCGGTTTATTGGCCCATAGTGAGTACGTCTATAACTTCTCCAGCTTATGGACACCTACCGAGCTCGGACCAACTGTTAACCTAAAGTCAAAATATGGGGAGTTCTCCAGAACATACAAAATTGAAAACAATAACAATAAGGTAACAGTGCTAAGTCAACTAAGCATTCCCTCTCAAACTGTACCGGTTGCAGAGATTGAGGATTACAACAAATTCCTGGAATTTATTTACGATGAAACAAAGATTCGATTTTGGGGTAACGCTATTTCTGTTGCGAACCAGCCTGCGCGATAACACGGCCGGGTTTCGCTCAATTCGATAGACCTTCACTGCCAAAGATGCACAAGGGTAAGTTAGTTCAGCCCTGAACATTGGAAATCGACCACCGAGGACGTTATTCAACTTACAATGGACTTATAGAGCTAATTGAACCTTTCGGACAGCACATGTTTTACATCAGAAACCCAGCTTTCCTCATTACATTGCTTCTATGCTTTTTGGGCAATCCCCATACCGCGGCGGCGGCACGAATCGGTGCGAACGAAGTACAAGTTCTGCCAATCGTTGGTACTCGACTCAGTCTGGCGGATGGTAACAAGTCTTCCGTACCAACGGGTGCCACTGGCGTGATGATAAATGTTACAGCAGTAGGACCCGAAACCGCTGGCTTTATGACAATCTGGCCCTGTGGGATCGAAAGGCCACTAGCCTCACACCTCAATTTCGAGCCCGGTCAGACTATCGCAAACGGCGTCATCGCAGCCATAGGCGGAGAAGGGGAAGTTTGCGTGTACAGCACGTCGGCAACTGACCTTGTCGTAGACATTGCAGGATGGTTCGAAAACAGCTCCTACCAGGCATTAACTCCCGGTCGACTACTAGATACCCGTCAAACTGGTACGTTACTATCTCCCACTAACCCCATCAGCCTGGATGTGTCAGACATTCTCGTTCAGGGAATCAGTGGTCAGACGATTTCAACTCCAAACGATGTCAAATCTGTTTCGCTAAACGTTACTGCTGTCAACGGTACTAACCCCGGGTTCATCACAGTCTGGCCATGCGATCAACCCAGACCAAACGCATCAAACTTGAATTTCGAGAAGAACCAGATTGTGGCAAACGGTGTGATCGCATCGGTAGGGGCGCTGGGTAACACTTGCCTCTATGCCTCGACACCAACTCACGTTGTAGTTGATCTGAATGGGTGGCTTTCCGAATCTACTTTTGTATCCGTAATACCAGAGCGATTGACAGATACGCGAGGGACATCTTCACTCTCACCTCCAAATCAGTTGGGCATTTCTGTACGAAATGCTTCAGTGACCCAGGGAACTAATCGAATCAGCGTTCCTTCGTCCGCCGCCGCCGCTGCTCTAAATTTGACAGCAGTGCATCCCAATATGAGCGGTTTTGCGACCGTATGGCCATGTGACCGAAGTTTACCGCTGGCCTCAAATGTAAATTTCACTCCTGGCAGTATTGTGCCTAACAATGTTATTTCACCAATTGCAACAGATGGCACAGTCTGTGTTTTCAGCTCAGCTAGCAGTGACTATGTCCTCGACCTTTTAGGTTGGTTTATTGGCGGGGAAAACAGTGGTTATCAAGGCGTCGTGCCAACACGCCTGTTTGATTCGCGACTGACAGAGCCTTTTAGAGTGGATGCTGATGCAGATGGCGTACCAGACGTGAAAGATGCATTTCCCGATGACCCAACTGAGAGCGTCGATACCGATGGTGATGGACTAGGGAATTCAATTGACACGGATGACGACGGAGATGGTGTACTTGATTCGGTGGATAGCCTACCACTGGATCCCAGACACTCTGGGCCTCTATTTTCAGAAGAGACCGCTGGCATCCACATTTTAGCCTTAAATTTGAATTCGATCCTTGTGAACCTAACAGACACAGTAAACGAAGATCTGCTTAACTACCTAAACTTTAAGAGATCAAAAGTCTCTGAATGTTTAACTGCCGAGTTGATTGAGGGAAGCGGAAGCCCCTACACTTATGCAGGAGACACGGTCATCTTGACATACGACCATTGTCCTCGAGACAACCTGCAGCTAAATGGAACTGTGCATGCCGATATTGTCAGGTTTTTTGGCGACGCGAACGGAGTTGAACTGGAAGTACATTACAACACCGCAGAAATCGACGTTTCTGGTCTTAAAACGATTACGACTGATGTAGCTGTCAGAGGTAGATGGGACATGGGGTTTATTCAAGGCACCGAGTCATTCCTTAGTATTGAATCCGGCTTCTTATCCTTCGTTTCAGAAGGAATAACAGAACACTTCACTACTATTGATCTCAATCGAATTTCCAGCAGCCGCCCCCCAGGGCAGTTGCTAAGACCTACCATCCTGGATTTCACCTTCACTGTTAACAGCGAAGTCGTCGGGTTTAACTATGTTTGTGAATCTCTCCGCTTCGACATCAGTGATTTGCCTCACGGGAACGTTGATTGCAGAGCAGCAGACGGCAGCCTTGTGGCGCAGAACGATGCAAACGAAATTTTTCTAACGAACCCAACAACAAACCTCTCTGGATTATTATTAGGTATCATCGATTGGAACGGGGTGGGTATATCACTAGCCCGACATTTATTGGAATATGATGTTCGACTTAATCTGGCTCCTGAATTCAAGCAGGGTCGACTTGAACTGGACACAAAAGAGGCAATCTTTAACACTGACTCTGGAAAGTTGTTGGCAATCACTTCTGATTCAAGCGCAAACTTTGCCAATAAACTGATTTCTATTGACCCAACAAATTTTCAAATCTCTGCTTTGGCATCAATCACCCCGGATCATCGCTACATGCAACTAAGTTCAGATTATCGCCGCCTCTATATGGTCGCGGGTAATGTTGTTTTGATCTACGACACAGCGTCCTTTGAGTTGATTGGCAGTATCACGCCACCTGAACTTAGACCAGATCTGGCCGGTGGGTATAGTATTGTTGATCTGATCAGTTCACCAACTGCTTCAGAAACAATTGCGATAGTAATGCGCCACAATGCTTTTCAGGTATCAGAAGTAGTTATTTATGATGGTGATCGACTACTACCAACGCACCTCTCAGATCTTGTATCGCTCACGCTGGCGCCTGGAATCGCATTTTCATCCGCTGGTGATGGAATCTTTGTAAAAACCACTCGGACCTCCTCTAACCTGACTAAGTACACGATCAGCGACATGGGTTTTCAAAACGCCACGCCAGGCTTTTCAACATCCGCATTCGACAGTTTGATTCAGGTTACTGGCGGTAAAATCTATGTGGGTGAACGGGCTTATGATGAACAGTCATTCGAGTTAACAGAAGTATTTGACCTGATCAACGCTCAGGATCAAGCAATCGATCCTATCTCGAATCGATACTATGCGACCAGCAATGATCAGCTCGCAATCCACCAACTGGACAATGCGGGAAATGCTGAGACAGTAACACTATCAACTCCCTCCGGAAGCCATCGACCATTAACGGCGATCTACCCTACCCCGCACACTTTGTTTTTTAGTGGTGGCGGCGAAACAAGGGTCGTTTCATTGGCGGAGATTGATCTTGTCGATGTACCAACAGTGATCAACGGTCAGGCGCAAACTGTAATGGACACAGGGCAGTGCCTACTAGAGGCACAGGACACCGACAACTCGATACTCATTTTCGATTGCGAAGCAACTACTGCAACATATGACCCGATTGCCGACAAATACTACGTTGGAATTAGCGCCACTCAGGAGGATGTCGGTCCTTCAATTGCAATCATTGATGCAACATCTATGTCAGTTGATCGGTACATCCAGCTATCTGAAACCCCCTACCACCTTGATATATCAGCAAACAGTATTTACCTGTACATCAGCTATGATTTGCTCCAGAGAATTACTCGTATTTCTTTGTCCAATTTAGAGGTCGTCGAAGTAGCGGTACCGACTCGAGTAGTTCAGAACCAGATACAGAGTCGTAGAATAAGGGGTATTTTTGCATCCCGTACGAATGACAATTTATTTGTGTTGACGGTGAGCAATGCGGGTTCGTCAGCCTCGACAGATGAAATTGTCTTGTTTGATGGCGACACGGAAATTGGCTCTCATTTGCTCACCGGCCCTGCCAGTTTCGGAGATCGCAATTTTTCGATGGCAGAATCCGGAAGCTTTTTTTCAGCAAGATATTTTAGCGTAAATAGTATTGAGAGATTTTCAGCAACTACTGATGGACTACAATTACTTGAGTCTTTCGCGCTCAGTGAGGAAGATCGCAGGCAAATGTCTCAACACACAACAACCGCTGACCGGCTGTTTTACTCCGCGGGATCAGTCGTCAATCTTAATGATCGAACTGTCACCAGAGTTGACACAGACGAGGAAGGATTCTTTCATGTCGCCTCATCCCCGGATAGACGGACTGTTTACTATCTAAGCGCCACCACCACTCCAACATCCAGCTTCACTGCAACTGCTATTGATAGTGTAAATTTCGACCGGCTGGGATCAATTAGCGTGGATACCGATGAACCTCTTGGAAGGACCCAGACACGCTTGGCAAGAATGGTTGTTGGGGATAAGCACCTATTGCTGCTCATAAACAATATCTTCTCTGGCTCAGTTCGGGATCGGAGCGCACCTCTTTTTATTATGGGTAGATCATTAAACGAGTGATGCCTGACTATCAAAGGTAGAAAGTACAAACCTCATATTCCGAAGAACAGTCATGTATGACTATTGCTGATGATTATTTAAAAATGCCAATGCGAGCCTCAATGTCATCAATGAGTTTACGAATGCCAGTGAGTTAGTCTCGAGCTACAGGGGTTTGAATCAATTGATCCACGCCCTTAGTCTCTGGATAAGGAGCTATACGTATACTTGACGAAAACAGATCTGCCCCATTTAAGTACAATGATGGCACACTGAAATTTTGCGCGAGACTACCATGACAAACAAGAAACCCCTCACAAAAAGAACGCTGCTTCAAGGTACCGCCAGTGGCCTCGCGATAGCCTCACTCGGT